>Ga0105046_10000534_pt1 | contig 53858 bp, 42 predicted proteins | sample MAT03_FD_78385 | JGI IMG/M metagenome (GOLD analysis project Ga0105046, IMG submission 78385) | Freshwater microbial communities from Lake Fryxell liftoff mats and glacier meltwater in Antarctica - MAT-03 (megahit assembly) | ecosystem: Environmental > Aquatic > Freshwater > Ice > Liftoff... | reverse complement strand
TGCGCGCCGCCGGCGGGCGCGTGCTGGCCGTCGAGGCTGGGCGGACGATCATCCTGGACGAAGCCGAGGTGGTGCGCTTTGCGAACCAGCATGGCCTGGCGATCGTGTCGCTGAAGTCGGATGGGGCTGGGATGCCAGTCGCGGCCTAGACGCGCGACAATCGAGGCGATGCGTGGGAGCGCGTCAGTTTTCGGGTTCTCGAAGTCCGCGCGAGCGCGGCCCCCCCCAACCCTCCCCAGAATAAGGGGGGCGCTGTAACTTTGTAACTTTTCCGGTGCGAGACCACGCCGATCCGCACGGTCAGGTGACAGGGGGATGTATCAGACTGCCACCACTACGATTCCCCCCCCCATGAAATATGCGATTGCGATCTTGCAGCGACTGCGAGTGATGGCTCACCTTGGGAACTTTTCTCAGGCATCACGCGTCTCTTGACTGCTTTGCTATCCCACCTTTTTTCCCGCCTCAGCGATGAGCTAACGATGCGACTCAATCTGACCGTTGCCGCCGCCTGTTGTTTCGCACTTTTTTTGGGCGCACAAGTCCGTGCCGACTACAAACCGGCGGACCTTCAGGATGTGCCCGTCGAACGCCTGATCGAGAACCTTACCAAGGCGATCGAAGCCAGTCCCAAGGACTCTGTCCTGCGGCTGAATTTGGCCCGAGTGCACGGGATGGCTTATGCCACCAAGTCCGAGACCGCGCAGACGCTGCGAAAGGCGCCCGAGAAAGGAGCGTGGTTCGGCTACGAACCCAAGCATGTTCCCGTCGACAAGGTGGTGGCCACCGACGATGCGGAGAAAATGCAAGCTGCCAAGCAGCACCTGGCGAAGGCCCTGCAGCGCTACGAGGAGACGATCAAGCTCGATCCCGAGTATCTGACCGCACGACTGGGCCAGGCCTGGTGTTTGGAGCAAGCGGGCAAGCGCGACGAGGCCATCAAGAAATACCGCGAAGTGATCGAAGCTGGTTGGGAAAGCGAGAAGAAATTTACGGTCGCCCATCGGGGTTGGCATTCGATCACCGCCGAAGCCGCCGGGTATCTGATGCCGCTGCTGGATCCCCAGAAGGACGAAAAGGAACTGACGGAGTTGAAGGTCCGCATCGCCACGCTACGCAAGGTTAGTCGGCCGGTGACGCCGATCGCAGTTCCCCTCGGCAGCAGCCACAAGATTGAGGATCTGCTCAATCCGCAAGCGCGCGTGCGATTCGATGTCGATGGTCGCCAGCGGGGAGAGGTCTGGTCCTGGATCACTCCCCAGGCCGGCTGGCTGGTGAATGATCGGAACGGGCAAGGCAAGATTACCTCGGGCCTGCAGCTCTTTGGCAACGTCTCGTTCTGGCTCTTCTGGGACAACGGCTACCAGGCGCTGGCCGCGCTCGACAACGATCGCGACGGCCGATTGGCCGGCGAGGAGCTGGCCGGGCTCGCGATCTGGCACGACCGCAACTCCAACGGCGTAAGCGAGCCGGGCGAAGTCCGCCCCCTGGCGGCGCATGGCATCGTGGCCCTCTCGTGCCAAGGGCATGCGGATCCGACGCACGCCGACATCCTCGCGGCCTTCTCGCTGCGCGGCGTGGAATACGCCAATGGCCGCACCGCTCCGACGTTCGATTTCATCCTGCGTCCGGCGAAGTAGCCGGCAAGTACTCTGCTACACTGGCTCACCGAAGTGTGCATCCCTGGCCGCATCGTGAGCACTATGGCGACCGTCTTCATACCACATCAGATGCGCGACCTGACTGGCGGAGAAGCCCAGGTCGAGGTCGCGGGCAAGTCGATCCGCCAACTGATCGCGGCGCTGGACGCCCAGTATCCCGGCCTTGCCGAGCGCCTCCTGAAAGGGGATCAGATGGCGCCCGGCTTGGCCGTTTCCATCGATGGGGCGATCAGCCCTCGCGGTCCGCTGGCCGCCGTCGGTCCCCAGAGCGAGGTCCACATCCTGCCTGCGATCGGTGGTGGATAGGTGGTAATTCTACATATCCATTCCCATCAAGATTCACGTGCACGAAACCCATCAACCGAGTATGATGCATGGCGTCCCGTATTTCGACCAGGCTTTTCCGCACTCGGATCCTTAGATGTCTGACCAGAAATCACGAGCCGCCTGCCGGGACTTCACCCGGCTCCGACGTCGCGACATCCTGGAAGCAGGCGCCTTGGGCGTGTGCGGACTGTCGCTGGGCTCGATGTTCGCGGGCCAATCGCACGCGGCTACGCCGACAAAGATCGCCAGCAAACCGCCCGGGTTCGGCAAGGCGAAGCGCTGCATCTTGCTGTTCATGTGGGGCGGGCCGAGCCATCTCGACACCTGGGACCTGAAGCCGGGCGCCCCGGTCGAAGTCCGCGGCGAGTTCAAGCCGATCTCGACCAGCGTGCCCGACATCCAGATCAGCGAGCACTTCCCCCGACTGGCGAAGCACGCCGATAAGTACGCCATCATCCGCTCGATGACGCACGACGATCCCGCTCACCTGTCGAGCGTTCACGCCTTGATGACCGGCCGGCTGGCTCCGCGCCCCAAGAGCGACGCCGAGCCCCCTTCGCGCCGCGACTGGCCGCAGATCGGAACCTTCTTGGGGCGATTGAAACCGACCGAGTCGGCGCTCCCCTCGAGCGTCACGCTCCCCTGGATCGTCAGCCATCCGGCAGCGCCGGGCGGAATCGCCCCCGGCCAACATGGCGGCATGCTGGGAGCCGCGCACGATCCCTTTGTCATCGACGGCGATCCCAACGCAGCCGGCTTTCAAGTCGGCGGTCTGGCCTTGCCTGGCGATCTGACCCGCGAGCGGCTCGACGCGCGGCGCGGCCTGCTCAAGATGATCGACGGCCAGCAGGCCAAGCTGCAGCCGAGTGATTCGGACGCGTTTTCAAAACATCAGCAGCGGGCCATCGACTTGCTGGCCGCCCGCGATACGCGTGGGGCCTTCGATCTGTCACGCGAGTCTCCGCAAACCCGCGAGCGCTACGGGCGAAATATCCACGGTCAATCGGTGCTGATGGCCCGTCGCCTGGCCGAAGCCGGCGTGCCGTTGGTCTGCGTGAACTGGCACAACGATGGCCAGAATTTCTGGGACACACACGGCAACAACTTCGCCCGGCATAAGAACGACTTGATGCCCCCTTCGGACATGGCCTTCAGCGAGTTGCTGGAAGACCTGTCGCAGCGCGGCATGCTCGACGAAACGCTAGTCGTGTGGGTGGGCGAGTTCGGTCGCCGCCCGCATATCACGGCCGGCAACGCGGGTCGCGAACATTGGCCCTGGTGCTACTCGGCCGTGGTCGCAGGCGGAGGTGTTCGCGGCGGTCAGGTGTTTGGCCGGAGCGATCCGCAGGGTCTCCATCCGGCGGGCGATCCCGTTTCGCCCGGCGATCTGTGCGCCACGATGTACCACGCGCTGGGTATTTCGCCCGAGATGATGGTCAACGACCGCGAAGGCCGACCGGTCCGATTGACCGAAGGGGACGCCGTGACGGGGCTGTTCGCCTCGTAGCGGATGCTGCTTCCCTCGCTACACGTTGTCCCAGCCGCGGAACATCTTGTCGCGAAGCTGCATCCATTCGGGCTGATTCCTCTGCTCGCCGGTTCGCATCAGCAAGTCGACCACCCAGTCGTCCATTTTGCGCAAGCGCTCGGCCATCATGGTGACCGTGTTCACGGCCAGCTTCATCGCCGCCTTCGATCCACTGGCTAGCAGCGCGTCGTAACGGCCCTTCTCAAGTCGCAAAACCTGCACGGGCGTCTTGGCCCGCACGCTGGCTGAGTGAGGCGCCGCGTGAAAAAACGACATCTCGCCGAAGGTGCTCCCCTGCGGCAGTTCGGCCAGCACCACTTCCTCTTCGTGCTGGCGATTGTCCACCATCTGGCGAAACACCTGGCAGCTCCCTTCGAGCAGCACCCACAGGTTCTGGCTGCTCTTGCCCTGCCTCAGCACGACTTCGCCCGACTGGAACTTCATCCGCGAGGCCGCGCCGGCAATCTGATCGCACTCCAGATCGGTGAACTGGGCGAACAGCGGTACGCCGCGCATGGCCTCGCGTGAAAGTTCCAGATCGCTCATTGGATGCCTCCCAGAATCGTGGCCCGGCCGACGCGCTCAATGGCCACCATGTACGCGGCCGTTCGCAGGTTGACCTTCCGCTTGGTGGAGGTTTCCCAGACCGTTTCAAAGCTCTCGGACAGAATCCGGTCCAGCTCCTGCCGAACGCGGTTCAGGCCCCATTGGAAGTGCTGGCGGTTCTGCACCCACTCGAAGTAGCTGGCTGTCACACCGCCTGCGTTGGCCAGCAGGTCGGGGAGCACGGTAATTTTGCGGTCGTCGAAGATCTTGGCCGCTTCGGGGCGAGTCGGTTCGTTGGCCGCTTCGATAATGATCGGCGCCTTGACCTTGTGGGCGTTGACTTCGGTCAGCACTCCGCCCAGCGCCGCCGGGATCAGCACTTCGACGTCCAACTCCAGCAGCGCCTCGTTGGTGATCGGTTCGGCATCGCGATAGCCGGCCAGGCTGCGCTTGTTGTCGATGGCATGCCGCAGCATGGCGGGGATATCGAGCCCGGTCGGCTTGTAGTAGCCGCCACTCACATCGCTCACGGCCACCACTTTCAGTTCCGATTCGTGCAGGAACTTGGCCAGATGGCTTCCCACGTTGCCGAAGCCCTGAATCGCCACGCGGCATTGCTGCGGCTTGCGGCCCAGACGCGACAACGTCTTGAGCGTCAGGATCGCCACGCCGCGACCGGTGGCTTCTTCGCGACCGGGCGAGCCGTACAACTCCACCGGCTTGCCCGTCACACAGGCCGGGCTGAAGCCGTGATACTTGCAGTACTGATTCATGATCCAGGCCATGACCTCGGCGTCGGTCCCCATGTCCGGAGCCGGGATGTCCGAATCAGGGCCGATCATGTCGTGGATCTCGTCGATGAACTTGCGTGTGATCCGCTCCAGTTCGCCCCGGCTCAGCTTCTTGGGGTCGACGGTGATCCCGCCCTTGGCGCCGCCATAGGGCAGGTTCACCACGGCGGTCTTCCAAGTCATCAGGGCGGCCAGCGAGCGGACTTCGTCCAGGTCCACGTCGGGATGGAACCGCAGACCTCCCTTGTAAGGTCCGCGGGCGTTGTCGTGCTGCACGCGATAGCCGATGAACGTGCCGATCGAGCCGTCGTCCATCTCCATGGCCACCTGCACCTGCACCTCGCGGCGCGGGATCAGGAGCATCTGCCGCATGTTGGGAGTCAGGTCGAGATGGTCGGCCGCGGCATCAAAATAGAAACGCGTAGCATCGAAGCTTTTCATGATGATTCCCGAGTGGATTCCGGCGGGAGAGACAGGGACCCGCTAGTTAAACGCACGAACCACGCCGCTGGTTCTCTCGGGCACAAGGCTGGTGCCGAAAACAAAGCAGCGCGCGACGGATAGTTTGCTCGAAAAGGAGTACGAGAACGATCGAAAGCGCCTGAGCCCCCTCGAACGGTGTACGCCTTACGACATATCCCTGCCTCGGCGAGTATGAGGTGGTAGGCAGCCTTCTGCGCCGAGGGTCTGGACATTGCCGGGAATCATAGCCCGCCGGTCCGATGGGCTCAAGGCGGAGACAGGCCAGACGCACGGCCGCCAGACGCACGGCCCAGGGATCGCCCTGTCCGGGATGGTTGGGACGTCATTCGACGTCTAACCCAGACGACAGGCCCCCAACGCAAGGAATCGCCCTGGTCCCCTGGCGAGTACGGTCGTCCGATCTCTTTGCATTGCAAGCATGTCGCGCGGTACACTGCATGATTGATAGCGGGGTTCTTGTGCTGATGGTCAGCCAGCAAGGATCGCTTCGTTCGAAAGGGATCGCATGAGTCAAGCTGCTGCCCCCCCGGGAGCACGTCGGTCGTTGTCCATTCAGGACTTCTGGCAATTGCTTCTGAACGCGCAGTTGATGGCCCCCGATCACTGCCAGAGACTGCAGCAGCAGTTCTCGCAGATCAAGGGAGCCATGAACGGCAACGGCGCCACGCTGGCCGAATGGCTGATCTCGCAGCGCCAACTGAGCCGCTTTCAGGCCAAGGTGCTCCTCTCGGGGCAGCCGGGCCCCTTTGTGTTCGGCAACTACCGGGTCTATGACCGGGTTGAACAGGGCCGATTGTCGGGCCTGTTCCGCGCGGTTCACCTGACGACCAATCATCCGGTGCTGCTGCAGTTCCTCTCGGGACCCAACGCTCAGAATGTCGATCGCCTGGCACACTGCGCTAAGCGGGCCTCGATCTCGGCTGGCATCCATCACCCGCACGTCCTCCGCTGTCTGCACCTGAGCGATCTGCGCGCGTACAAGTTTCTGGCGTTGGAAGACCTGCACGGTCAATCGCTGGATGAACTGCTGGCTGCCAAGGGCCCGCTTCCTCCCAGCGAGGCCTGCCGCATCGCCCGCCAGGCCGCGCTCGGCTTGATGCGTTTGGAAGAGCTGAAGATGGTGCACGGCGAAGTGCGCCCCGCGAATGTTTGGATCAATCACCTGGGAACGGTCAAGCTGCTCGAGTTCCCCTTGTGGCGCGATCCCCTGTCGGACGCCGCCCCGTTCGATGCCGGCACGGCGGCCAATCCGAACAGTCAGATGGCGATTGCGGCCGACTACCTGGCCCCAGAACTGGCCCGCGGCGGCGGCAAGCCCGACATCCGGGCCGACATCTACGGGCTGGGCTGCGTGCTCTATCAGATGCTGACCGGCCAGGTGCCGTTCCCCGAGTCGAACGCCTTCCGCAAGGTGCTGCGTCATGCCACCGAGGCGGTCGAGCCGCCCGATCGCGTGAACGCCAACGTGCCGACGGCCGTTTCGCAGTTGGTCATGTACATGATGGCCAAGGACCCCAATCAGCGCTACCAGCAAGCGGCCCACGTCGCCGAGGCGCTGGTGCCGTACATCGATCCCAATGGCTTGTCGATGTTCGCCGATCCGCCGACCGCGCCGGGACAAGCCTACGAGGCCTGGCTCACGCAGAATCACCCGGCCGCTTCGCCGGAGCCCGACACCGGCGAGTTCAACTTCAACGTCAAGCCGGGCGAGTTCCAGGCAATCAAGTCGGCGCCTCCTCAGGCGGCCGCCTTCCCCAGCTTCGGACCTGCCCCCGGCAGCAGCGGCTATGCTCCGGGCGGAAACGGTTTCGCCGCGGGCGCGGCGGGCGGCTTTGCGGCCGGAGCGGCGCCTGGGTTCCCCCAGCAACAGCCTCCGGCTGGCTTTCCCAACGGCAATGGGGGATATGCCAATGGCAACGGCGGCTATGCCAACGGCGCCGGGGGATACGGCGCACCGCCGCAAGGTGGATTTCCTCAGCAAGGTGGATTCGCCGCGCCGCAACAGGGTGGATTTGCTCCGCAAGGGGGTTTCGGCGCTCCGCAGCAAGGGGGCTTCCCTGCGGTCGGCTTCCAGGGGATCGCTTCTCCCGAAGCGGGGCCCTCCTTCGGCATGGCCGGCCCGGCGGCCGCGATCTCGAGCGAGCAATCGCAACTCGAGCGAGAACGGATCGAAGAGGAACGCTTCAACAAGAAGATGACCAACATCGCGGTCACCGTCGGTTCCACACTGGTCATCGGGCTGGTCGCGTTAATCGCGATCATCAATCTGAACAGCCCCGCACCCGTTGAAGACGAAATCGCGCAGGGCGAAACCAAAGAAGACGAAAAGGGCGCGGCGAAGGATCCGACCAAGGACCCCTCAAAGACGGATCCCACCAAGAAGAACGGCAAAGTCGACCTGGGCAGCTTGGAACTGAACAAGAAGCCCCCGGTGGCCACAAAGCCTCCGGAAAAGATCGACATGGACCTGACCAACAGCAAGCGGGATTTCAGCAAGAACAAAGGCAAGCCTGATCCTAAATCGGAAGAACCCAAGCCGGAAGTAATGGTCTCGGCCGATTCCGTCTGGGGCGAAGTCTTCACGGATGGTCCGCAGTGGGCCTCGCCGACAAGCGGTCCGCCGCTCGACCTCAAGTATTTGATTCCAAGCTGTCAGGTGGTGGTGGCCTTGCGCCCTGCCGAGATACTGGCCAGCCCCGAAGGGAAGCGAGTCTTCGAAGAAGAGACGCTGGGACCCCTGGTCCGCTTTGTGCGCAGCACGCTGGAGAGCAACGCGGGCGTTCCGTTGGAAGAGATGGAGCAGGTACTGGTCGGCCTGGTCGATGGCTCCGGCGATCTGCCCAAAATGGCCATGGTGGTGCGCACGCTGAATGTCGTGAACGAAAACGACCTGGTGGGCCGCTGGGGCAAGCCGGCCGAAGTCGTGGTCGACGGCAAGAAGATCATGCGCGGAGCAAAGTTTGTCTACCACTTCCCGCCCACTGGCGCCGGCAAAGTATTCTGCATGGCGCCTGCCCCGGCCTCGCCCGCCGATCTGGACGAGCTGTGCAAGTTCCTGGGAGGAGAGATGCCTCCCTTGATGCGCAAAGAGATGGAAGGGCTGCTCGAGAAGAGCGACGCTCGCCGGCATTGCTCGATCTTCTTCGCCCCCAGCTTCCTGTTCGCAGGCGGCAAGAGCATGTTCGAGACAACGGCCCTGGGCAAACTTCGCGCGGCCGTGAATGGCCTGTTGCTGGTCGAGGGCCGCGAATACGCCAAGGCGGCGATGCTCAGCTTCCACTTCGGCGACGAGTATTTCTATACCGAGCTTCGCGTCGACGGCGGCGCGGCCAAACAGCCGATGATCCTGGCCCGCGACTTGAAGGCCGAACTGACCAGCGTCCCGGAGAAGGTCCACACGTACTACAACAGCCCGCAAGCCAGCGGCGCTCGCTCTATCCCGACCGAGTACAGCCGCGCAGTCTTGGCGCGCTATCCCATGATGCTCAATGCCATGGCCGGCTATCTTCGCTCGACCCCCGATGGCCGACACGCACTGCTGACCACGGTCCTTCCCAGCGAAGCGGCCCACAACCTGGCACTGGGCACCCAACTGGCCCTGCTCGATCCGGGCGTTGTCCTTTCCAAGGCCGGCGGCGACGGTCCCAAGGGTCCCAAGGACATTCACGAGGCGCTCAAGAAAAAGATCAGCCTGAAGGTCCCCAGCGACTCGTTTGACCGCATCGTCCCGCTGATCGCCGAAGAACTCGGCTACAAGATCGTCTTCAACCCCGATCTGGAAACCCGCGGTATCACGAAGAACAAACGATTCGGCATCGACGAGAAAGACAAGACCATCGAAGAAGTGTTGATGGCCGTCTGCCGCGAGGCCAACCCCACCGGCGGCGTGAAAGATATGGCATCGCCCGACATGATCCTGATCTGGGCGGTTGCCCCCGGCGACAAGGAAGTGCAGTTCACCATCCGCGAGAACGCCAAGGATCGCGGCAAGATCTCGCCGGCGTTCGGCATCAAGTAACGCAACGATCGCAACAACGCAAGGAACAGGGCCGTGAGCGACGCTCGCGGCCCTGTCTTGCTGGGACACGCTTCGACCGGACGCTGCTTCGAGTCCGTCCGTCGTGGGCGGCGTTCCCTACGGAATCGCGGCGATCATGGCCGTCATCTTTTCGCGAGCCAGTTCGCGCGCCTTGGCCGCCGTCTTGCGGGCGGCTGGCAGATCGCGGCCGATCTCCAGCGTCCGCGCGGCAACCTGGGCTCCTGTGCAATCATCCACCTCGAAGATCCAAGGCTCCAGTCCGATGTCGCGCCACATTTGTCCCTTGCGCGTGTCGGTCGGCTGGCGGACCAGAATGGCCGGCGTTCCTGCCGAGATGGCCATGATCGGCGAGTGCATCTCCATGCTCAGCACGGCCGCCGCTCGGGCGTAGACGCTGGCCGCTTCGGCGGTGAGCCAGTAGCGGTCCATCACGGCCACCTGCGGTTTCACATCGTCCGGCAGCGGATCGAACAGCAGCGTCTTGAGTAGCGGCACCGCGTAGGTCATTTCCGGCGTCAGTAGCACGCGGCTCTTCCGCTCGCGAACCCAGGCGATGATCCCCTCGCGCAGCTTGGCGTGGTCCTTCTCCGCGAACTCCTTGTTCACAGCGACCCGTTCCGGAATCACTTTCCGTTCCGGGTGGATCTCCCAATACGGGGTCCACCGCAGGCGCGGCACGACGCACAGGAACTCGCCCTTTTCCAGCTTGTGTTCGGCCAGCAGTTTGTCGGCCGCGGCTTCATCGCGCAGGTCGAGCGCAAACGTGGCGTCGGGGCCAAACTCCATCCGCGGTCCCGTGATGCCCGAGTCCTTCAGGGCCGCCAGCGAAAGCGTATCGCGGGTGAAGACAAACTTGGCCCCGGCCAGCAGTTCGCGCCGCGTCTTGATCTCGTCGTCGTTCAGCGTGATGCCGGCGAATCCATACGGTTTGCCCGCTTCTTTCGCGCGTTGCGCTTCCTTCGTGCCGACCAGGCCCGGACCCGACCCGTGCAGAAAGAAATCGCAATCGGCCAGAGCCTTCGCCTGCTCATCGGCTGTCTTGGCGATCTTGATCTTGGGAAATCGCGTGGTCAGGATCTTCTCGACCTCGGGGCTCAGTTGGTTCGGCCACAGCGTGACTTCCGCCGTGGGGATCTGCTTCTCCAGCAGGGCCAGCATCCCCGGCGTATGAGCAATGTCACCGATGTTGACGGTCTGCCAGCTCGACCGCAGCAGAATCTTGCGCGGCTTATCCTGTGCAAAGAGTGAGCGCGGGGCGAGGCCGGCGGCCACGAGGGCGGCCGAGAAGCTGCGGCGTGAGAGGGTCATCGTCATATGCGAAAGGAATCCGAGTGGGGAGTCGTGGTAATTCGCGGCGCCGCAATCATTCTAGCCAGTTCGGCATCTGCGACGCGAGTTCGACATGCCGTGAGCCCGCCCGCTCTCGAGCCGGCCTGAGGGGCCGGTGAGAAGCTACGCGCTCCGACCGCCCCGAAGGGGCACGACATACCAGCCCGGGGCAACGCCCCGGGTCACGCGTCCAAACTCGTGGGATCAGCCCTGTAAGGGCATGACATCAATGGTCATGGCCATCATTGTCGCGCCCTTTCAGGGCTGACCGATGATACGCATTCGATACCCGGGGCGTTGCCCCGGGCTGATTTGTAAGGCCCCTTCGGGGCGAAATACTCATCGCGTATTGGCGGTTCCTCGATCCTCGATCCTCAATCCTCGATCCTCAATCCTTCCCCTCGATCCCCGATCCTCGATCCTCCCCGTTCGAAAAGCAAAAGACCCTGCACCGCTCTCACACGGCACAGGGTCTTCGCGTTTCATCGCACGTCCGAACAACGGGCGTGGCTAATCACTTTTCCAGAAGAGCAAGCGAACTAGTCCCACCACCACTGGCCCTTGCCCAGGTTCAGCTTCACGCCGTCGCGGGCCTTGGCCAGGCTGCCATCGGTGTCCGGCTTTACGTTCGAGGTGGCCAGGGCCTGCTTGGCCCGGATCTCGACGCCGCCACCGATCGGGGTCATCAGCATGTTCCGCTTGAAGATCGCGTTCACGGCGCTCTCCACCTTGGCGGGGATGTTGTAGGTTTCGACTTCAAACAGCTTCTCGTCACCCAGGGTCGACATCTTCCAGTCGGCCTTGCCGTAGAAGTCCTGCTGCTGCACGAAGGCGGCCACGATCGACAGGTCGATCATGTTCCGCAGCTCGGCATAGACCGGGCTCTTGGCGGCCAGCTCGGGGTACTTGGCAGTAAAGGTGTCGGTGAACGTCTTGCTGGCCTTATTGATGCCGCCGGCGACGGCACGCTGTCCGCCCTGGGCGACCATTTCTTCTTCGCCCAGCAGCTTGACGCCGCGGCCCGACAGTTCAAAAGCGTTGTTGTCTTCGCTGACCTTCACCGAATCATAGTCCGGCAGGAAGTACCACCGCTGCAGGGCGTTGGCGGCCATCTGAGCGGGGTTCACCAGGTCGGTGTAGGCGGGGATCTTCACGGCGGGCTCTTCCAAGCCGATGCCGATCAGCTTCATGCGGTAGTCGGCTTCGACCAGGACCTGGGCGAAGTGCGTCGATCCCGGCACGCCCATCACGGTGATGGTCTGCATCCCGAGGCTGTCCTTCAGCCCCTTCACGATGAAGCGGGTGACGTTGGGGTCGGTCAAGTTGCGGCCCGTCTTGGCCAGGAACTGCTGCATGCGGTTCAGGCCTTCCTGGGTCGGATCGATCGAGCAGCCGATCATCACATTGCCCTTCTTGCCGGCCGGGAAGGCACGCAAGGCGGTCACCAGGTCTTCCAGGTGCAGCGTCGGCTCCTGGCTCTCGGTCGAGAGGACACGGCCAGCGTTGTCGGTGAACCAGCCCTCGGCGGGGCCGGCCACCACGATGTCGCCCGACTCGGGATAGAAGAACACATACTTGATGTGCTTCAACCCGGCCATGTACTTCATTTCGTCATTCACGGGCTGTCCGGCTGCGATCTTCTCTTCGATCGCCTTCTCCAGCCGGGTCAGCGAGACCATGCGGAGCTGGCTGGACTTGGCCACGTCCTTATTCAGGCTGGCCTTGGCCGCTGCGGCGAGCTTCTGGTTCAGCTCGGCGCCGCCCGGGACCGTGTTTTGCTTCAGTACGCCTTCGGCGTCCACCAGCACACCGGCGATATTCTGCTGGGCGTCAGCCCGGCCGGTCCAGGCGATCGTGGCCACCAGGGCCAGGGCCGCCAGCGCTCCTCGAAGAATCGACAGTCGAGATTTCATCGCCCAACCTCTCCTAAATGCAGAAAACGCGGTGTTTTTCGAGTATGCGCCACAGAGCGCCAACGTGCAGGAAGAACCGTATGATTTCAGCTTAGTTCGACAAAATAGGCAGTTCAAGGAAAATGGGAGGGCTGAATTCCAGCGAATCCGGTTCGCTGCCCATTTCCCTTTTCAAACATACCACACAGCCCGAAGATGTTGGCTGGCAAGGAGTTTTTTACTCGGAACGCCACGCAGAAGGGCGATCTATCGCCAATCGCGACTGTAGGTTATGCCGATTACGCAATCTAGGGGGATGTAGCCCACGGCAGGCTAAGCCGCCCGACGCTCGCTCGCATCTTTCTTTTCGGCGTCTTTCTTCTGAAAGGCATCCGCAAAGGCCAGCACCATGGTCGCTTCGCCCCGCAACAGGGTCGGCGTGGAGCGGACGACGGGCTCTTCCTCGAACGACTCGGCAGGCGCGCCCAGGAAGAAGACCCCGCGCACGTAGGCCGACAGGGTCCAACTCGCCAGTCGGCGGCGCTCGTGTTCGATTTCGCCCAGTCGCCCGCGGCCGTCAGCCAGTTCCAGAGCCATCTCGGTTTCGCTGGTGGCGGCCGTGCGGTAACGATCGCGGCGCTCCGACGAGCCATCCAACCAAGCGGCGGCGTCGCCATGGAATCGCGCGGCGTACTCTTCGTTGATTTGCCGCCACGAAGTGCGGGCCTGCTGGCGGGCCTCGGCCAACTGGCGTTCCAGCTCCAGCGTCTCGCTCTTGCGGCGCGTGCGGATGGCTTGCTCTTCGATGTTGATGCGGCCCATGCAGGCGTGCCGCTCGGCTTCCAGGTGCTTTTTGAAGGCGTGGTAGCGAGTCAGAATGGCATGCGTCTCTTCGGCGGGAAGTTCGCCGGGGCAATCCTGCCGCGCGAGTTGTTCCTGACGACTCCGCCAGCCGCACAGGGCCAGCGTCTCCAGCGTCCCCATGCCGGGGACCGAGGCCAGCCGGTCAAAGGTCACGTCGCTGGCGCGGGTGATCCCTTGAAAGATCAGCCGGGCGAGCAGCTCTTCGTTCAGATCGGGCAGCTCCTCGCGGCAGATCCGCGTCTGCACCAGGTGCGCGTCGATCGCTTCGCGCTCGATTTCGGCAATGATGTTGGCCGCTTCGCGCTCGCCCTGATCGGCCAGCCCGGCCAGGTCGGTGCGATACTCGACTTCAGCAGTCTGACGACGTTGATCGAGCGCCTTCAGTTCGCGATCCGTGGCTTCGCACATGGTCTGCAACCGAAGGAGCAACTGCCGCTTGGTTTCGTCATAGGTCGCGCGGATCTGCGCCTGTCGCCGACGGCCTTCTGCTTCGAGCGCATTACGCCGCACAATCAGCGTCGAGCGGTCGCGCTTCATTTCGATTTCAAGGTCGCGGCACAGCTTGGCACGCCGCGTCCGCTCCTGTCCCAACTCCGTAAGATGAGCGCTCAACTCATCCGCTTCGGCAGTCAGATGCGCGGCGAGCGAAAGGACCGGGTCCGAATGGAAGCAGCCGATCAAACCGAGCACCATCCCGCCTACCAAGGGAATGCAGGCCAGCATGGCCAGCGGCGGCAAATAGCCCAGCGAGAGCAGAACCACCGCGCCCATGCCGGTCCCCAGACCGAAGGCAACCATGGCCCGGGCTAAGGCGAACTGCGGGCGCAGCTCGCGCGCAGCGACCTCGGCGTGCTCGCGCGTCGATTCCCCGTCCCGAACGCCGGGCATGGGCAGGATCTGGAATGCATCGTCAGAGGTAGCGCCGTCCATGGCAGCCCCTTCCATCTCGGTAGTTTGCAGAGAGTCTAACCGGCGGGAATCTGGCACAAAGCGCCGTCGCCGTCGAGAGAAGCTGGGGAAGATGGGCCGGCATTTCTTCGCGTGCCACCTCCCTGCCAACTTCGGGCATCCAAGGAATGCACGCAATTGCTTGCGGATACCGTAGCCGGTTGGTAATCTGACTTGATCCACCCTTTAAGGTGTCCTCGAGCAGCTTCGCGCCCTATGGCCAAAGTCGACAAAGACTTCGATCCCTATCTCCAGTGGCTGGGGATACGCGACCCTCAGCGGCCGCCGAACCACTACCGGCTGCTGGCACTCGAGCCCTACGAGGAAGACGGCGACATCATCCAGAATGCTGCCGATCAGCGGATGGCGCACATTCGGACCTATCAGGCGAGCCAGTACTCCAAGGCTTCGCAACTGCTGCTCAACGAGATCTCAGCGGCCAAGCTCTGCCTGTTGAACTCGAAGAAAAAGGCCGCCTACGACGCGCAGCTTCGCGCGTTGCTGGCATCCAAGGCGCCGCCCCCTCCGCCGGCAGCTGCCCCAGGCTTGGGCGACATTTCTGACGCTCCCCCGGCAGCCGAAGACAGCGTCGTGGCGGCGGTGCGGCAACTGACAACCGACGCTCCGCGGCCTGCGGAGACCTATGCGCGGCGCGGCAACGGCCCCCTGTGGACGTATGTGGGAATTGCGGGTGCGGTGTTGGCGCTGGTCGCCTTGGGAGTCGTGTTAAGCGGCGATCCACCCGACCGCGTCGTGACCAAGAACGACCCGCCCAAACGCCTGCCCGACAACAACGTCAGCAAACCCAAAGCGATCGAGACCCGCCCCGTCAAACCTCCGGAACCTGCCCCCGCGCGGCCAAGGTCTGAGCCCTTCGTGACGAATCCGCCCGCCGATGTCGCCAAGCCGACCCCGGTGGCTTCACGACCCACCGGCAAGAGTTCGCCCAAGTTCGGACCGGGCAAGTTCGAAATGGGCGCCATCTTCTCAGGTCGCGAGGCGATCGCGGTCCCCCATCGCAGCGAGTTGGAGCCTCAGGACTTCACCCTCGAGACTTGGGTCTGGCTGGATGAAATCCCCAGTGGCAAAGAGGCCCGGCGCTGGCTGATCAATAAGAGCACCAACGAGCATGCCAGCGGTTACTTTGCCCTGCTGATCGACGGCGACCACGCCGCCGCGCTCGTAAACCTGGGAGGGGGCAGCGAGGGCGCTGTCCGGGCTCGCAGCGACGCGGGGGTGCTCAAGACCGGCCGCTGGCAGCATCTGGCCGTCACTTGCGGGCAGGGGGCCCTCACGATCTGGTGCGACGGCCGGCAGGTCGCTACCCAAAGTCTGAAGCGCCAGCGGCCTGCCGGGTCAGGCCCCTTGGTCTTTGGCACGCGGGCCGACGAGTACGGCTACTTCAGTGGCAAGCTGGACGAAGCGCGGCTCTTCGGACGGATTCTTTCGGCCGAAGAAATCGGGCAACACGCGAGCTGCGAGAATGCCGACATTTGGCGCTCGGCCGCCATGATCGCGGGCCTGATCGAGGCCTGGGGCTTCGAGTCGGGCGGGGAATAGCTCCAAGCGGCTTTATCCCGCGCTGTCGTCCGGCTCGAATTCGATCTCGGTCATTTCGCCGGCGGTCTCGCGCTCTTCAGCCTCCATCTCAAAGCCCAACTGCGCCATGCGCCGCAGCAGCTTGTTGCGCGGCAGGCCCAGCAGTCGTGCCGCCTTGGCCTTCTGACCGCGCGAGCGCGACAATGCCTGCGCAATCAGTTCCTTTTCGATCTTGGCCAGGAAGTCTTCGAGCGAAATCCCCTCGTCGCGCTTGGGCGGATAGAGGGCCGCTTCGCGGGCCAGTTGAATCCGCTCCGGCAGATCGGCCGGCCGCACCTGCGGCCCGGGCGACTTGGCGTGCGCGTGCCGCACCAGGTCGGCTAACTCCCCCACTTCGCCTGGCCAGGGATAGCCGACGAGCAGGTCCATCGCCTCGGGCGTAAAGCCTGAAAGCTGTTTCGCATTGCCCGCGTTGGCTTCTTCCAGCAGCATCTGCGCCAGCACCGGAATGTCGATCGAGCGGGTCGCCAGCCTAGGGAGCACGATTTCCAGCGTCGCCAACTGGCAAGCCAGGTCGGCTCGAAAGCGACTCTCGCGAACCAGATCGACCAGCCGAGACTGCGCGGTCGACAGCAAGCGCAACGCGGGCTTGCGGGCCAGCAAGGCCGCCAACTCGATCTGCGATTCCGCGGGAAGCCGCTCGACATCAGAAAGCAGCACGGTCGAAGGGGCAGCCGTGCGGCGAGCGTCCCCCAGGGTCAGGGTCCGCAGCGTCGAGCTCAGCAATTCGGCCGATAAGCTGCCGCAGTCCAGCGGAACCAAAGTCCCCGCATGCTGAGCCCCCGGGACGTTCCCCATGCGATGATAGTGAATCGCACGGGCCACATGGGCTCGGCCGCTGCCTGCGGGGCCCACGATCAAGACATTCGCTTCGCCGCGCGATGCCAGCAGCACCTGTTGCCGCACCTGCTCCATCGCCGGGCTGTCCCCCAGCAGGCGATCCGCGTCGTACTGTCTGGCCAGTGCCGGACCATAGTGCCGCAGTCGATCGTGCAGCAGCGCTGCAAGCGTCGCATCCTGCCCCTGCGGCTGGCTGGCGCTCTCGGGCGATCGCAAGATCACCAGCAATCCCGCGGGCTGTCCGGCGGCAAGCGTCAGCCGGGTGCAATCCGCCAGGAACTTGCGCGGCAGCCCGCTGCCGATGGCAGGCCAGGTCATTTCGGTTTGAAAGGCCGGCACATCGAAAGCCTCCGGCGGAGGCGCCAGCAGCGCGGCTTGTGCGTCGACCCCCGTCACCGAAGGGTCCGAGTGGTAGCGGCACTCCACGCCCAGCAGTTCGCCCGCTTCGCGGCCGGTCAGCGTCGCGCAGGCCTGATTCACAAAGGCCAGCCGGCGTTGCGAGTCGATGAAGTAGACCGGTTCGGCAATCGCCGCAAAGAGCCGAGTCGGATCGCGGAATTGAGGGCGTCCTGCCATTGCGGCTTACTGCTCGTCCCGATCTTCAGGCTCGTTGCGGGGGAGCGGCTCGACCAGCGGTCGGGCGTACCACTTGTCTTCAATCGGCGGGCGATTCGACGCGGCCTTGCGCTGGGCCTGCTTCCGAACCCAACGAGCGCCGATGGCAACGAACAGGATCAGCGTTCCCCCCAGGATCACCAGCCCCAGCATCAGCATCAGCACGCGCGCCCGGGTGGGGTCATCCATCCGTTCGAGCAGGATCTCGTCGGCCAGCAGCCAGGGATTCATGGGTCCGATTCCTGTGCGACCTCAACGTGTTCTCGGCGGCAATCTACCACGATAACTCTTGCCGCGGATTGCTCGGGTGCTGCTTCTCGATCTTCTCAATCGCCTCGCGCTCTTCGGCGGTCAGTTCGGCAGGAATGCGGATCTGCACTTCGGCAAACAGATCGCCCGGCGTGGATTCGCTGGGGACCCCGTGCCCCTTCACGCGCAGCTTCGCGCCGCTCGAGGTGCCTGCCGGAATCCGCAGCGAAACCGTGCCCCCCGGCGTGGGAACATCCACCTTGCCGCCAAACACCGCCTCGCCCAGCGTAATCGGCACGCGGACGTACAAATCGTTTCCCTTGCGGGTGAACCATTTGTGATTCTCGATCCGCACCTGCAGCATCAAGTCGCCGGGCGTCATGCCGCCGGGGCCGAACTCCCCCTGGCCGCGCAGGCGGATCTTCTTGCCGTCTTCGGTCCCGGGCTTGATGGTGACTTCCAGCGTCTCGTTCTTGCCCGATTGTCGCCGGATCTGAAAGGGGACCTTGCCTCCTTGGATCGCCGTCTTGAAGGGGACGGGCAGCTCGGCCTGAATATCGACCCCTTCAGACTCTTCGCGCGTGTAGCGCGGCGGGCCCCCCGGCATCCCACCGGGCATTCCACCCGGTGCGCCGCCCCCCCGTTGCGAGAAGAACTCGGCAAACGGATTCGAGCCGCCAAACAGGTCGTCCATGTTGAACTCGGCCGAACCGCCTGCTGGCCCCGCGCGACCGCCCGAGGTCCGATACGACCAGGGGCCACCACCGGGTGCTCCACCGCCAGGGCGTGCCCCGACGCGCTCGTAGTCGGCGCCAAACTGATCGTAAAGCTTGCGCTTCTCGGCGTCCTTCAGCACGTCATAGGCGGCCTGCACTTTTTGAAAGCGTTCCTTGGCCGTCTTGTCGTCCGGATTCAGGTCGGGGTGATGCTTGCGGGCCAGCTTGCGATAGGACTTCAAGATCTCGTCCTGCGACGCAGTCCGTTCGACGTTCAGGGTCTTGTAGTAGTCGTCAGCCATGAGCCAGGCGATGCTCTCCGAAGAGACAATCCGTGGGAAGTTTGCGGGAACTTGGGCACAGACGCGGCATCGCTTCGGCCAGCGTCTCTTTTCCGCATTCTAGGTCGCGCGGGCTTAGGGACACAAGCGCCGCTGGCAGGCCGTTCTCAAACCGTGTGGGCGTCTCGATTCTGGGTGCAATCGCAGCCGTAGGGTGGGCAGAGGGCCGCGAGGCCCACCGCTTCGGCCAGAAGATTCCATCCCGAAGCAAGTGGCGAGACGACTTTATCCAAGGACAGGAGCTTACTCGCCGAAGCGGTGAGCCTCGCGGCCCTCTGCATCCACCCTCGCCAAGAACGCCCTCAACGCTCTTCCTGCTCCCTCCCACTTGTGGGGAGGGCTGGGGAGGGGGCTGCCCTTCGTTCACATCTTGCCCCTGCTTCTTTTTTTTGAACAGGAGGAAACAAAGGTCACAGAAAAATCCCCTCCGTTACCTCCCTTTCCTCCTGTTCAAAAATGCGTCGTCCCAGTTGTAGGTCCCACCGATTAAACCCGTGATCTTTTGTGGTGCGGGCGTCCCGCCTGCCTGCCCCGCGAATAGGCTCGAAATCACAACCCGAAGCGTTAGCGAGGAGGAACTGCGCGGGACGTCGCCCAGCGCATCCTCGCTGCCGCTTCGGGTTGTGATGGAAACGCCTTCCACCCAGAATCGAGATGTTCACACGAGTTGCAAGCGGGCGATGAACCGTCACGTTCGGTACGCTATCATATCGAAAATTCCCCTACCCTTTCCGAACCGGGCCTTGCCATGCTTCGCATCCTCGCTTTGACGGCATTCGTTTCCCTCCTGGCTGTGATCGTTTCCGCCCAGGAGCCCGCGAAATCGACCATCTCCACCGTGGCCGGATCGGGGAGCGGCGAGTTGAAGCTCTACTCCGAAAAAGACGCCAACCCGCAGGCCCTGGCGGTCAACATCAACCAGACCTTTGGTGTGGAAGTCGGCCCGCAGGGGGCGCTCTATGTCACCGAGGTCGGGCATCACCGGGTCTGGCGGTTCGATCTCAAGACGCAGGCCGCCGAGATCGTGGCCGGCAACGGCAAGAAGGGCTACTCCGGCGACGGAGGTCCCGCCACCGAAGCCAGCTTGAATGAACCCTACGAAGTCCGCTTCGACGCCGACGGCAACATGTACTTTGTCGAGATGGTCGGGGCGGTCATCCGCAAGGTCGACGCCGGGACCAAGAAGATCAGCACCCTGGCCGGCACGGGCAAGCCGGGCTTTGCGGGAGATGGGGGCCCGGCCAAGGAGGCCCAGTTCAAGCAGCCGCACAGCATCGCCTTGGATGGCAAAGGGGGGATGTACGTGGCCGACATCGGCAATCATCGCATTCGCAAAATCGACCTGGCGACCGGCCTGATCGAAACCGTCCTGGGCACCGGCGAAGCCAAGCTCCCCCAAGACGGCGCGGTCGCCACCGGTCAGCCGATTAAGGGACCCCGGGCGTTGCACATCGTGGGAGACACGATGTGGATTGCCCTGCGCGAGGGGAACAGCGTCTGGAAGCTCGACCTGCCCAGCAAGAAGTTGACGCACGTGGCCGGAACCGGCGCGAAAGGCTTCTCCGGCGATGGCGGCCCGGCCCAAGCGGCCACGTTCGATGGCCCCAAAGGGATCGTGGCCGGCGCCAAGGATGACGTCTACGTGGTGGATACCGAAAACCAAGTCATCCGCCGCATCGACCTGGCCAAGGGAACGATCTCGACGGTGGCCGGCATCGGCCCCAAGGGTCGCGGCTTTTCCGGCGACGGCGGCCCGGCCCTGGAGGCCAAAATGGATCGCCCTCACGGCATCGCCATCGACTCAGCCGGCGTGCTGTACATCGGCGACACCAACAACCACCGCGTGCGCCGCGTCGGACCGTAAGCGTCAAATAGCAGGTACACTCCGTGTGCCGTTCCCCCTTTCTTCCTCCCTCTCCCCCTTGGGGAGAGGGCCGGGGTGAGGGGCCGGAGTTCTTTCACACTTTCTATTCTTCTCGCAAGGCACGCAAAGAATCAGAGCCACACCGCGTGCGATCAGCTTCTGCTTCATCGCGTAGACCTTAGTTGGATTCTTGGAGTGGGTGAGCGAGCAACCTGAGTGTCTGGAGTTGGTCCTGAGCAACAAGGGCGCTGCTTGAATTCCAATCCCCACGGTACGCCCAGGAATTGACCTGCCAATGACACTTCCGAATGACGAATGGCGAGTGCTGCTGGCCAAGCGATTCCCCAAGATCGATCCAGCTGAAAAGGGCTTAAAGTGGAAGCTGCTCAAGAATCAATTGGCCATTGGCAAGTCCGTCACTGGAACGGTCGTTGCCAAAGCTCATTTTGGTGTTTGGCTCGATATTGGAGCGGAGTTCCCGGCATTTCTGTTGATCGTTAGTATTCGCGACCTGACCCCCGAAAAGTACAGGAGCGACGAATGGTGTCCACTAGGTGACTCTGTCGTCGCAACAGTTGGTGGGTTCAATGAGGAAGCTCATACGGTGTGCGTCTGGCAAATTAATAATACGTTGGCCGCAAACTAGGTTCCGTCTGGGAAGTGAACGAGCAGGAAACAAAGGGGTCACAGGAAATCAAAGGGGTCAGAACTGGGTCAGGACTCTTTGTTCGCCGCAAAATCCCGAGAGGGAGAAAAGGGGTCAGGTCTCTTTTTTTTTATGTCTCCCGCGAGGCCGGAGCGTGCTTTCGAGGCCAAGGCGTACTGCACTTTGCCTTGCCCAACGCGGTTCGCCGAATGGGGTGCCACGCCGCAGCGAATGCCTGATCGCTGAGACTTCAGAGGCGCTTTGCGGATCGTTGACCCAAGCTCGCCAGTTTCGAGGCAAAGCAGGTTTTTCCGATGCGCAGAATAAAAGGTGTCAGGAACGTGTCAGGAACCTTTTCATGAAGCAATACAAAGGTTCCTGACACCTTTTTCACTCCCCCAGCGCCGGCGCTCCCCGGGACCTCCGCGCCCCAACCCGCAAAGTTACACGCCTTACCGTTTTCTATGTTGCCGAGGACCGCGTTTTGACCGAAGCCCCAAAGGGGCGCACTATGATAGCCTGGGGCGCAGCCCCAGGTCTGCGATGCCTATTCGTGTTCACCCCTTGGCGCCTGCTGCGGCGAAGCCGCAGCAGGCACCAAGGGGATGGAAGCGATAGGGGCTACGTCTACCTGAGGGAGGAAAAAGGGGTCCGGTCTCTTTTTTAAGGGACGAACTCTAGACACCCATTTTGCATCGCTCGGGGGGCAAAAAAGGGGGCAGGTCTCTTTTTCGGTCAAAGCGGTACGAGAAAAAAGAGACCTGACCCAGACCTGACCCCTTTTCTTCGCCCCCTTTGTAGTGCCCGGCTCGGCGTCCATTTACGCATACTTCTCGTAAACATCGAGACCAACTCCTTCGCCCACAAACTTCGTCAGACTCGGCGCAATGAAGCGGGCGTCTTCGCGACTCAACGCACCCCACCCAACGATATATACCCCGAATCCTTCCTCCCCAACCATATACACAATGCCGCGGCCGCCAGTATCGCCGATTGGCATGGAGCCAGGTATTTCTTCGGACACCTGATATAACTCATCCATCCCAATACACTCTGAAGAGCTCCAAAAACGAATTGGCTTATTCGAATCAGTGCGGAGAACAATCTCCGATGCCTCTGCACACATGTCAAGATACTCCTGGGGAACGGTCTCAAATCGTTCTTTCAATCGCTCCAAAGATGAACTTGGTTCGGGGGACTGAAATGAGACGACGTTGAGGTCTTCGCTTACATCGATCATAGATACCTTACGAAGGTGAATGAATGCGGAGGTGGGCGGGTGGCACTGCTAGACGGTGGCTGTGCCACTGCTGGCCCCAGCAGTGTGGACTCGAGCGAAGTGTCACTTTCTCCAACACCGCCGCCAACCTGACGGCGCCCCCTTCTGAGACGGAATCTCGTTCCTCTCCGGCCGAAGCCTATTCCGTCGGCACGCGCTTGCGGGTTCCAACGGAAGTCCCCGTCCTTTCTTCGCCCCGAAGGGAACAGGGCCGCTGCGCGTCAGCTCAGCGCTTCAGCTTGGGATTCTTGACGTGTTTGATCGGATCCGGGTGTTTCTGGCACCATTCGACCACGCGATCGGTCAGGCGCGTATAAGCGTCGTTCTTTTCGTGCACGTACGCCCCATTCTCCGGGTCTCTTCCGGAGGAAATGACCGCAGCGACATCTTTCTTGATCGTGGCTTCCGACTTCTCCGTGAAGGTCCCATCGCACAGCTGTTTCCCCACGAAACGAGCCATGTCGCCGAATCCACGGTCCCAGTTGCCGTTGCCGTTCCGATACGATTCGGACGCCAGCCGCGTCATACACCGGATCAATTCTCCCTGAACGGTCTTCGCCTGCCCGCTGTTGGGCACGAGCGACTCAAACAAGTGCTTCGCTTCTTTCTGGTAGCGGCCTTTGCCGTGAGGATAGAGCATGGAGAAGCCTCCAGAGATCGTGACACGAACCCCTCGCCCAGCCCGCCGAAGCGAGTGAGCACCTCGAGAGGGACTGGTGGCACCGTGCCACCCGTCCCCTCCTTTGCAATTCGGGGGAAACTGGTCGATAGGGACGAACTCTCGACACCCACGTTGCGCCGCTCGTCCGGCAGTAAAACTTGCCGTGTACATTGAACCGGGCGATCCGTGCCTGGCGAATAGGTCATTCCCTTCCGGGATCTCTTTCCGACCGGGGCAAGGAGCCTACTTCGACGAGGCAAAAACGGGTGCCGCGCCCCTCCTCGCTCCCGCGGAGCCTACCGGTCGCCGGCCAGGGGAAGCAAGTTCCTAGGCCGAAAGATCTTTGGCGAAATAGAAATAAAATACACAATCAGATGGAAACCAAACCGTTGAATGCTATACTGCATGATGGATACAAGGCTAACGCACGGATCGATCGCTCCCGAAGGGTGGGACCCGGAGGCGGGATGCGACCGAACCGCGCAGGACGAGCCAAGGAGTTCCCCGCAGGGAGAAGCCGTCAACCTTTTCGCGCCACCGTAGCCTCCGAGGGGAGCCCCGTGGACGGGGCTTCTTCGGCGAAGCCGTCCTAGGCCCGTGCTTGAGCACGGGTTCAACGTGACAACGAGACCATCCATTCACGAATCCCTCTTGTCAGGAGCCCCATTCATGGGGCTTATCGCGGTCGCGGCTTGGTTCCGTGAACGGGGCGGCAATCCAAAGACAAAAACGGGCTCGTCGACGTCCGAAGCCCCAAAGGGGCGCACTACGATAGCCTGGGGCGCAGCCCCAGGTCTGCGATCCCTATTCTTATTCACCCCTTGGCGTCTGCTGCGGCTTCGCCGCAGCAGACGCCAAGGGATGGAAGCGATAGGGGCTACGTCTACCTGGGGCTGCGCCCCAGGCTGTCCTAGTGCGCCCCTTCGGGACTCGATGCAGCGCCCGGGCGGAGATTCAACCCGCAAAGTTACAACGAGGCACCGGCGAACTTGCCACAACCCCACAACCCGAAGACTTGCGCGTTCCCCCCATCGCCGGCGCTTCCCGGGACCTCCGCGCCCCAACCCGCAAAGTTACACGCCTTACCATTTTCTATGTTGCCGAGGACCGCGTTTTGTCCGAAGTCCCGAAGGGGCGCACTCAGATAGCCTGGGGCGCAGCCCCAGGTCTGCGATCCCTATTCTTGTTCACCCCTTGGCGCCTGCTGCGGCGAAGCCGCAGCAGGCGCCAAGGGATGGAAGCGATAGGGGCTACGTCTACCTGGGGCTGCGCCCCAGGCTGTCCTAGTGCGCCCCTTCGGGACTCGATGCAGCGCCGGGGCGGAGATTCAACCCGCAAAGTTACAACGAGGCACCAGCGAACTTGCCACAACCCCACAACCCGAAGACTTGCGCGCTTCCCCCAGCGCCGGCGCTCCCCGGGACCTCCGCGTCCCAACCCGCAAAGTTACATCGCGGCGACGGCGAACTCGCCCCAAGCCACAACCCGAAGAATTGCGCGCCCCCCCATCGCCGGCGCTTCCCGGGACCTCCGCGCCCCAACCCGCAAAGTTACACACCTTACCGTTTTCTATGTTGCCGAGGACCGCGTTGTGACCGAAGCCCCAAAGGGGCGCACTACGATAGCCTGGGGCGCAGCCCCAGGTCTGCGATCCCTATTCGTGTTCACCCCTTGGCGCCTGCTGCGGCGAAGCCGCAGCAGGCGCCAAGGGGGATGGAGGCGATAGGGGCTACGTTTACCTGGGGCTGCGCCCCAGGCTGTCCTAGAGCGCCCCTTCGGGACTCGATGCAGCGCCCGGGCGGAGTTTCAACCCGCAAAGTTACAGCGAGCCGACGGCGAACTTGCCCCAAATCACAACCCGAAGAGTTGCGCGCTCCCCCCAGCGCCGGCGCTCCCCGGGACCTCCGCGCCCCAACCCGCAAAGTTACAGTGAAGCACCGGCGAACTTGCCCCGAACGACAACCCGAAGACTTGCGCGTTCCCCCCAGCGCCGGCGCTCCCCGGGACCTCCGCGCCCCAACCTGCAAAGTTACACACCTTGCCGTTTTCGATGTGCTCGCTGAGGACCACGTTTTGACCGAAGCCCCAAAGGGGCGCACTCAGATAGCCTGGGGCGCAGCCCCAGGTCTGCGATCCCTATCTTGTTCACCCCTTGGCGCCTGCTGCGATCGGCTCGCTCAGACTATTTCTTGGGGGCGACGCCGAACTCGTTGGCGACGGAATCGTCTTTGTAGATCGGCATGTGGCGGTAGTAGACCTCAAGGGTCATCACGGATAGAGCCGTTTCGTAGAGTCTGCCGCCGGCCGCCGTCCAATGGTGGTTGCTCCACCAGCTTCCCTTCTCGTGCCCGCTCTTCCCCTGCGACTCGACCACCTGGTCGCGCATCTTGGCATTCCACTTTTTCCACGGGTCGCCACCGAAATGATGCATGACCTGAGTGGCATAGTAGTTGTAGTACATGTCATTTTCGCGATAGATGTCGTTGGGCGCCGGGCCCTTCTCGCTCAAAAAGGCGATGCCGCGCTCCAAGGCCGGGTTGTCGCGCTTCCAACCCAGATACATCCGGCTCAGCAGCCCGATCGCGTTGGTCGACGGGTTGTTGCCCCCGGTCGTATAGCCGTAGTAGGCGCCGCCATCCTGCTCGACCGAATCCAGGAATTTCACGGCCTTCTCGATCGTGACCGGAGGGACCTTTAAGTACGACATGTGCCCGCTCTTCAGAGCCATCAACTGCCAGCCGAAGGCCGATGTATCGCCCCGTTCGCGCGGTCGGTACCGCCAGCCGCCCCCTTCGGGGTCCTGAGCATAGACGATAAAATCCAGTGACTTCTGAGCGGGCACCTTCAGCCCTTCGTCGCGGGTCAGGCCATAGGCTTCGCACAACGCGATGGCCGCCAGCCCGTGGCAGTACATGTTGCCCTGAGCGCTTTGCAGGTCGCCGTCTTGAGCCTCGTCCTCCTCGCCGCCGAACTTCAACTTGTTGGCCGGATTGCGGACCCGCACTTTGCCGGCCAGATAGTACAGCCCTTTGCGAACGGTCTCTTGATACTTGCCTTCGCGATGCGATTGCCCCGCTCCCAGAAAGGGAAGCAGCGCCAGGCCCGTGGCCCCTGTGTCGGAGTTGATTCCGCCCGGGTTGCGGCACTTGCCGTTGCACTTGGGACAATGCGTATGGCGGAAGCTCCAACTTCCGTTGGTGTTTTGATGCTCTTTGAGCCACTGCAGGCCCAGCGAAACGGCCGTCTCGCTCTCTTCGCTGCCGCCGTACTTGGCGACCATATTCTTGCGAGTTCCGTCGCCGCGACCCGACAGCGCCATGCCGATGGTCGGGGCCGTGACCATCGCCATTTCGCCCGGCGCGGGAACCGAGAAGTTCTGCGGCGCGGCAAAGGCTTCTTCCAGCGAGACCGGATTGTCCACCATCGCCGGGGCGTCTTCCGGCAGTTCCACCGGCGCGGTGAAACTGGTCGTAGTGTCGAGCTGTTCCCCCTTCTTGTCACGAAAGCCCATCTCGACCAGCATCGGCTCCAGCGTGGGCGAGACGACTACGACCCACATGCCCAGCATGACCAGCGCCACGGCGTGGACCAGGCCGCTCAACATCCAGGCCGGCGCAAAGCGCGCCACGGCCTTGATCGGCGCGTTGTCGTCCTCGTTGTCCTCGTCGGTTTCCTGTCCGTCGGCCGAAGGCTCGACTCGACGCTTTTCGGTCAGCGGAGGAACCGCGCTGGGCATCTCGATCTGCGGCCCCAAGACGGGCACGTCCTGGGCCACGGGGGCCTCAGGCAAGCCCAGCAATTGCGCGGGAACCGCTTCGCGCGGCACAGGCGGAGGAAGCACGGACAGCGCTGCGGGATCAGGACGCTCGATGGGCTCGAAGGCCGGAAACGCAGGGAACGCAGCCGCGGGCGTGCTGGGCCGGGCAACGCTCTCGCGCAGCGATGCACCTACCGGCGCCTGGAAGCGGCCATCCGTGATGAAGCCCAATCTGGGCCCTGGCATCTGCGGTACTTGGACGGGGAGCGTGGGGGCAACCGACGGGGCGGGGCTGGAAGGAATGGCATAGGCAGCCAGCGAGTTCGTTACCGCGTAAGCCCCCAGCGAGGCGGGCGAGGAAGTCGGCTCGGCCGATACGACGGGAACCGTTGCGACAACCCGCGCGGTCGGCGCAGTCGCGCCCCCAGGCAAGCGGAACTGGTTGCGGCAGGTCAGGCAGCGGGCCAATTGCCCAGCCAGCGGCACACCGACAGCCAGAACCTCTTTGCAGAAGGGGCAGGCGACCTGAGCCGGCGCTGGTGGCGCAGAAGTAGCAGCCTGCTCGAGCAAAGGATAAACCCCTGAGGTGTGTCGTCCGTGCCGAAACTAACGGTTATTCTAGCAGATCGTGCCCGCAAACCGCCATCAGGTTCGCTTGCCTGCATGAATTCTCGGCTCAGGGACACTCTGGTGCTGAGACTCTTTCTGCAATTGCGCTGCGAAGACCAGTTTGAAGCAGTCCCCGCTGATTGTGGTGCAGGCGTCCCGCCTGCTTTGAAGTGGGACCGATGTTCCAGCAGGCGGGACGCCTGCACCACAAAGACGCCTGCACCACAAAGACGAAAAAACCGGAGGGCGGCTCGAGCCACCCTCCGGTCTGAACTTCACGTTAAGCCATCAACCTCGGCAGACTAGCCGCCGGCCGGCTTGATCAGCGGGCCGCCGCCGCCGCCCACACCACCCTTGAGTTCGGTGGCTCCGGGGCTCCCCTTGGCGCCGGCTCCAGCCGTCTCGCCATCGACGGGCTCTTCGCCCTCGTGGTCCTCTTCGGCCCACTTGACCCGCTTGCGCGACAGGCCGATCTTGCGCTCTTCGGTGTCGACCCGCAGGATCTTCACTTCGATCGCTTCGCCGACCTTCACCACTTCTTCGGGGTTCTCGACCTTGTGGTCCGCCAACTCCGAGATGTGCAGCAGGCCTTCCAAGCCGTCTTCCAACCCGACGAAGACACCAAAGTTGGTGAGCTTCGTGACGGTGCCCGTGACCAACTGGCCGGGCTGATACTTGTCCGGGATCTGCTTCTCCCACGGATCTTCCGTGAGCTGCTTCAGACCCAGGGCGATGCGGCGACGCTCCTGGTCGACCGACAGCACAACGCAGGTCAGCTTCTGGCCCTTCTCGACCATCTCGCTGGGGTGACCGATCTTGCGGACCCACGACATGTCGCTTACATGCAACAGGCCGTCGATCCCCTCTTCGATCTCGATAAAGGCGCCGTAGTTGGTGAGGTTGCGGACAACCCCTTCCACCTTGGTGCCGCGGGGATAACGCTCGGCGAACTTGTCCCAGGGGTTCTCCTGGGTCTGCTTCATGCCTAGCGAGATCTCCTGCTTTTCCTTATTGATGCCCAACACCACGACTTGCACTTCGTCGCCGATGTGCACGAGTTCGTTGGGGTGGCTGATGCGCTTGGTCCAGCTCATCTCGCTGATGTGTACCAAACCTTCGATGCCCGGCTCCAGCTTCACAAAGGCGCCGTAGGTCATCACGTTGACCACCTGGCCCTTGCAGACGGCCGCGACCGGATAACGCTGCTCGATGTTGTCCCACGGGCTGGGCATCTTCTGCTTCAGGCCGAGCGCGATCTTCTCTTTCTCGCGATCGACATTCAGAATCATGACCTCGATTTCCTGGTCGATGGCGACCATTTCCGAGGGATGACCGATGCGGTTGTAGCTCATGTCGGTGATGTGCAGCAGGCCGTCGATACCGCCCAGGTCGACGAACGCGCCGAACTCGGCGATGTTCTTGACGACACCCTTGCGGATCTGACGCGGCTCCAGCTCCTTCAAGAGCTTCGACTTCTGCTCGTTGCGGATCGTCTCGATCAGCGCACGGCGGCTGACCACGATGTTGCGACGGGCTTCGTCGATCTTGAGGACCTGGCACTGAATCGTGCGGCCGATGTAGTCGCCGATGTCGTGCGGCCGACGGATGTCGACCTGGCTGGCGGGCAGGAAGACGTTGACGCCGCCGATGTCCACCAGCAGACCACCCTTGATCTTGCGGGTGACGGGGCCGGTGACCACGTCTCCTTCGTGGACCTGATCCATGACCTTTTTCCAGGCCTGAATCTTCTCAGCCTTGCGCTTGCTCAGGCGGACCATGCCGCTGGCGTCTTCGACCTCTTCGAGCAGGACCTTTATGATCTGCCCGATCTGCGGGGGTTCTTCCCCTTCTTCCCACTCGTTGAGCGGGATGGTTCCTTCGCTCTTGTAGCCGACGTCGACCAGCACGCCATCCCCCTCGATGCGGAGGATTTTGCCGTCGATGATTTGGTTCATTTCGATGCCGCCGCCCCAGTCGAAATCTGGGCTAGGGCCGTCAGCATCAAAGGCGGTGTTTAGAACGTCCGCCCACTCTTCTTCTGCGACGTCGAACTCTCGGATTAGATTGCGATTGACCATAAGGGAAAGAAAAACCGTCGGTTGCAACCCATATTCAGTTGCCCAGGGGACGAGGCTGACACCCGGAGGTTGCTCGTGGTAGCCAGGCGGCCGGGAGAGTCCCGACGCTGAGGAAGTCGCACCGCTTCTAGAGGAATCCCGCCGCACTGGACGACGCAACGATTGAGCCGTCTCCATCAGGGCCTGGGGAGCCCGGCAATATAGCACATTCGGCAAAATGGAACAATCGCGAACGGGCGTCGGAAAGCGGCCTTGCGTCAAAGTTTTTAGCCCCGGCTTTGAGGGCAAGAACGCCCTTGGGGCCCTCTACTATCTGACGCGATCTGCCCCGCTTCGTCGGGCCGCTGCGTCGGCACGTTGCCTACTTCTCAAGCTGGGCCGTCATCACGGCCAGCCACAGCATGGCCAGGCTGAAGCCGTTCAAACAGGCATGGGTGACGACGGACGGAAGCAAGCGGTGGGTCCGCTGGTAGAGATAGCCCAAGCCCATCGAGAAGCAGAAGAGCGGGATCGGGTCGGGCCATTGCGTCAGATGGGCCGCCGCGAACAGCAAACTCGCGGCGGCGATGGGAATCCACTGAATGCGATCCACAACCGGTGCTTCGACCGTTTCGATGGAAGCATCCGTCGGTGCGGCATTGCCGGGCAAAGGGCTTGCACTCGCGAAGTACGGATTTGCGGAATCCGCAGGCACCATGGCCAGTTCCCCGATCGCGAGATCAGGCAGAGGAGACTTCGCCCCGCGAGCCGCCTGTCGACTCGCCCACCAACGTTCGCACCAGCCTTGCAGCACCACGCGGAACAGAAACTCCTCGACCAGCGGCGCCATCACGGCCACGGCCAAGCCGATCGCTCCGAATGTCCAGGCCAGTTCCCAACCCGACAGACTGGCCAGACTCGACAGAATCTTCTCGACATCGTGCGCTTTGACATCTTGGGGTGAAGCCAGTCGCAGCATCGCCTGCAAGAAATAGGTGGGCGGGGCCAGAGCCAGGAATCCGAGCACTCCGCTGCGAACATCTTGCCCGATGTGAGTCCACGACAGCCCCAGGTCGGCAGCGCTCGCGCCGCTCGCCCGCAGAAAGAAGTAGCCGATCCCAAGTGTGATGACACCGGCGGCCTGCATGCCGAGCATCAAGGTGGCAAAGCGAGCGGCGCGGAGCTTCTTGGCAGCGAGGTCTTCCTCAACCGGCATCTCCTCAGGCTTTTCTTCAGGCTTTTCTTCAGGCTTGGCTCCAGGCTTGGCTCCAGGCGGTTCGCTTAGTCCCCGGATCTCGCGTCCAAAAGCCTCAAAAAATCCGCGGACAGTCTTGGCTTCGCCCAGCATGGCCGTCCGCACGGCAACGGCCCCCACGGTGGCCAGCACCTGCGTGAACAGGTAAATGACAAACAGCGCGGCCACTACCCAGCCGTTCCAAGGAACAGGACGGCGCGTCTGCGTGGGAATCTTGCCCAAGGCCTGCCAGGCGAACGAGCAACTGGCCAGAACACCTAACCCCATCAGGGCGCCTACGAGAGCCTGCACGCGATACCTGACGATTCTGTAGTGAAAATGGGCCGAATTTCGCCCGGGAACTTGCCGATCTTATGTGCTGTCAACCGAACATCAAACCACTCGTCAACGATTCCGTCGGAGGTGCCAAACATTACTTGAAGACTTCGAGTCCCTAGAAAAGCGATGCAGAAGCACGCCGGACTTGCGTCTTTCTCAAAGCGACTCTCCCGTCGCAATCGACGAGCGGTTTGAACCATAGCCGCGGCCCTTCTTCGGGGGGGCCGCGGTCTTTTGGTTCTTTGAGGCATTCGGGACGCTTCTCACCTCACTTCTTATCGGCCAGCGGCAGCTCGAACGTCCGAGCGGGCGGGCCTTCTTTCCATGCGGGGAAACGGATCGTCAGTCGGGCCTTCCCATCCCCCGCCTCGGCCGGTATCGGCACCGGACCATGAAACAGGCTGCCACAGCAGCGATCGGCCAGGACCAGTTTCTGGCGAATCGGACTTCCGCCTGCTTCCTGGGCGGGGAACTCAATTTCCAACTCCGGTCGAATCGCCGGATCGAGCTCATCGTTAGCTAGCGCCGCCGCCGCGTCCTTGCCGATGCCCGGTGTGGCGACTTGCACTCGCAGATCGGTCCCCTTCTTGCCGCGGACAAGCTGACTGTCGGAGAGCAGGATCTCAAGCGGCCCGCCGACATGAATCACGGGGGCGTCGGCGGCTCGCGAAGCAAATTGCGGGAACGCCACCTGGGCACGGCCTGGCGATTTAATGGTGACGTACGAGCCCGCCTCGCCGAGCATGGCCAGTTCGACCCTATAGACGACCGGCTTGCCGCCGGCGTCCCGCTCGCCTGCGATCTGCACCTCGCCTGCAAATTCGCGATAGCCCTGCGGTTCGGGCTCCTGCTTGGTCTCCGGATCGCGCAGCGCCTCATGGGCCTCGCCCGCCTGGGTCAGATCCCCGTCGCCGTTTTTGTCGAGGTATAGCTTCGGACCGTCCACGACCAACCAGGCCCGGCCTTCGCCTTGGGGTCCGCAGACCAGCAGACAGTAGCGGGGACTTTTGGTTTGGAGAACCGGCGGCTTGGCGATCGTTCGCTCGATCTTGGCAAGGTCGGCCGCCTGCAGGAGCGTCGGGCCGAGCAGGCCCGCGGCCAGCGCAAGGGAAAGGAGTCTTCTCATAGATCGCCCAGCATGAGTTCCGTGGCAGGTACCCCTGCATGGTACTTGGGCAGGGAACCGGCGTCGACGCGCAGGGCTTCCAATGCGGGCGTGTTAGACCATGACTCGCGCCAGTTTGTCGGGATTGCGGACGATGTAGCAGGTCCGGATTCGCCCATCGACGATCTCGAAGGTCATCACGTTTCGCAACTCGCCAGCCTCATAGACCAACAAGCCAGGCTGACCGTTTACGCGTGCCGGGCGGAGCTCCTTTCCCACCAAGGCCTTTTTCCACAAGCCCAGGAAGAAGCGTGCCACGCGTTCGGGACCCTCGATCGGCTCCCCAGCCGCAAAGACTTTGCCTCCGCCGTCGGAATAACTCGCGGCATCTCCCGCCAGCACGGCCAGCAGACCATCCATGTCGCCGGACGAGCAAGCCGACAAAAACGCCGCTGCGACTCGTTCCGCTTCACCCGGCTGCGGATGGTAACGGGGCCGGCGCTCGCGAACGCGTTCCTCGGCCCGGCTTACCAGTTGCCGGCAATTTGCCTCGGACTTTTCCACCACAGCGGCGATCTCCTGATAGTCGTAGTCGAACACACGGCGCAGCAGATAGGCCGCTCGTTCTACGGGACTCAGGCTTTCCATCACCACCAGAAAGGCCATCGAGATGTCCTCGGCCGCCTCGAGTCGATCGGGCGCGGCCGTCGCTTCCAACTCGACGATCGGTTCGGGAAGCCATGGCCCCACATAGGTTTCCTTGCGGGCGTCGATCGCGCGGCGCTGATCGATGCAGAGCCGTGTCATCATGGAGAACAGATAGGGCCGCGGCGTGCGAACATCGCTGCGGTCGGCCCGAGTCCAGCGGAGATAGCCCTCTTGAAGAACGTCGTCGGCATCGGCCCGCGAACCGAGCATGCGATAGGCAAGCCGTGCAAGTTCCGGGCGATGCTCTTCGTAGACCGCGTCAGGGTTCGACATGCGCCAGCGTCCGATTCGACCTTCAAGATTTAAGGCCAGCTCGTACTCACGCTTCTCGGGCTGGACTTCGGGTCTCCAAGATACTCCATCATGCAAATCGGAGCGAGCAGGCGGCGCCGTTGCGCGGCGCTTGGCTAGGGGCGTGGCATCGTAGGCGCCGGTTGGTGAAGGGCTGCGAGTCCCACCGCTTGGGCCAGAAAGCTCTGTCCCGGATGAATGCCCCGCACGTTTCGGTCGCGGGGTCGGAGGTCGTTGGCCGCAGCGGTGGGTGTCGTTTCACTCCGCCCTACTTGGTGTCCGTTACTGGCCCCTCTTCATCCTGGCCGAACCACGAGTCCCAGGTCAGGGCCCCTACGGTTCCCGCCACCAGAATCAACACTTCCCAGATCAGCAGTGTCCCCCCTTCGGCGCGAAGGTAGACCCACAGGGGGCTGTCTTCCGTCTGCGGAGTCCCCGGCGTGAAGCGGCGGATCTCCAAGAATGACATCATCCCGTACGCGCTGGCGGTCACGACAAACACAATGCCGACCAGCACGACCAGCACATAGAACGGATTGATGGAGCGTTTGGGCTTGGCCACGGAATGCTTCAGCAGAAAGAGGGACGATTCGCGCTGGTAGAAGCTACGCGGTGCGTAGTGTGAAAACGCGAGCGAACGATTCAGCCGTTTCGCACGGCCTCGCGAACCGTCTGCCGCGCCACCTTAAAGGCGTTATGCACGGCCATCGCCCGGGCTTCCATCTGTTCGGGGCTGAAACTCTTGGCCCCGTCGGCGTCTCGCAGGCCGGCAATGGCCAGCGTCAGCGGCATCAAGTCGAGGAACTCGCGGTAGGCCCGCTTCACGGCCTCTTGATCGACGGACATCGGCGAATACTCCCAGTGAATCCCGCAAAATTCATCGCGTAAGCGATGAATGGGCGTAATATCAATGCCTTGAAGCTAGTCGCGAAGTCAGCAACCGGCAAGAGGGGAACGGCCCCGCTCGGGCGGGCTACGCCTTGGCCGCGACAGGCAATTTCACCTCACCCCATTGGCTCCGGCGATAGGTCTTGCTTTTGCCATGCTTCGCGTCAGTGCGGACCGTCCACTCCAGCCCTGCAAAGCCAGACTCCAGCATCCAGGCAAACACCGGCTCAGCCATTCGATGGGGCAACGCCAGTTCGTCCTCGCCCGGCTGAAACGCCCAGGTCCGGGTCTGCCCGCTGAGCTGCGCAAAGAACCACTTTCGGTCCTGATGCGGCACGTCGGCCATACCGGGCAAAAAGATCGGCCCCGACCACCCGCCTGGCTGGTCGGTCTCGGCTTCACGAACCGTCGCCCCCTCGCGACCCAACCGGCCCGAGCAGGAATCGTCGGCCGATCGAATCAGAGCGAAGCGCACGGGATCGACCTCCACCTGCACGTTGCCCCGGTAGTAAGGAGTTGAGAAGAACGTCCGCTCGATGAACGCGAAGAAACGATTGCTGTTAAAGGCGTGCAACAGCAGCAATCCCTCCATGTGGCTCCCCGCTTGCTCGGCAGTCGCGAAGACGCCGACCCCCAACTCGCGGAACCCGAACCCACCGAACTTAGCGTTGGTGCCGGTGATCAGCAGCCGGGCGTGTCCGCGGTGCTCCACGGGCACGAGTCCTTGGCTCTTCAACTGCTCGGTCCAGTAGCCCAGATCCGCGGTCCCCGTCAGGGCGACTTCGCGGACGTTTTGGATCTGGGCCGCGTATTTCATCTCCTCCACGCGCCGCTCACTTTCCCTTTTTCTGTTCCTCGAGGAAGCCGCCGTAGACGGCATAATAGGCCTTGTGATCTCCGCGATGGTCAGCCAGCGGCATGATGATGATTTTTTTGGGCCCCTTCAGCAGGTTGCAGGTCGCCAGCACTCCGTCTGCCGGGCAGACCGTGTCGATCAGACCCACACCTACCAACGCGGGCACCTTGATGCGCGGCGCGAAGTTCATGGCGTCAAAGTAACGTGCGGCCGCAAGCATCCTGGCCTCGTCCTTCTTCTTTCCTTCGGCATTGGTCTGCCAGGTACGGCCAGCCCAGTTCGGCCAACCGGGGGCACGCCCGACCTGCTTGCCGGTGTGGTCGCAGCCGGCCGGCACGCTGGCCGCCAGTGCAGTAACCGCAGGATGCAGCCCGGCGGTAACAATCGCCTGGTAGCCTCCCTGACTGCCGCCGTGGACGACCAGCGTCTTCTTGTTCCAGTCGGGGCGCTCGGTGATGTACTGCACCGCTCGATGGCACGACAGGAACATGTTCAGAAAGTAAGTGGTTTCGCGGTCTTCGTTGCCAATGCCCGGGTAGTCGTTCAGCTCTTTGACGGCCTTCTCCTTGTAGAAGTCAGGCGACTCGTCGATCGGCAGGTCGTGCGCCAAAATGTTCACGCTCAGCCAGCCATTCTTGGCGTGGCCGGTGACCCATTGCTTATCCAGCGGATAGACGCCTGCCCACTGCACTTGCAGCATCGCGGGCAGGTCGGTCTTGCCGGCCGGCTTGGCCAGTTGCCCGTGGATCTTGCCCCCACCGAGATTGTCGAGCGTGAACTGGTAGTACTCGATCGTTTTGTCGCCGGTGTCGACCTGCGTCAGTTGCACGTTCATCGGCACGGCCGACAGGGCCTTGATCTTTCCTTCCCAAAAAGCGTCGAAGTCCTCTGGCGGTGCGCTCGAAGGGGCGATCTTCTCGGGCGCGAAAGCCGCGGCGGCCAGCCCTTTCACCTCGGTCTTGTCGACCTTGTACGACAGCTTCACCAGCAGCGTGCCGGCGTCTTCGCGCGTGGCAGAGATCTGGGCCTTTCCTTCTTTCAACTCGGCCTCGCCTTTGGCGATCTCTTTCAGGCCGCTCTTCTCGACGCTGTAGGCGACCTTGCCTTCCGCCGGTTTGCCGTCCGTCGACACGGTGATCGTCCAAGTGGCCTGCTTGCCCGGCTCATAGATGCCCGACTCGACATCGGGCATGGCAGAGAGCTTGGTCTCGGCCGAGGCCGTCGTGGATGCCACCAGAAAGAGAACAGCCAGCGCAGCGCGACGAAGCATGACAAGCTCCTGGGAGGGAAATTCAGCCGACGTCGACGATTGTAGCCGGGAAAAGTGGAGCCCGGGAGTGTCCCACCCGCCGGCTAGCCGCGGATGATCTGCGCCATGCACTCGGCCAGCTTCTCGGGCGTGCAGACCAGCACGTCCATGCCCACCTTGCGCAGCTTCTTGGCCAGCGGCTTGTTGTATTCGGGCCGCGCGTCGTAGCCCAAGGCCCCCAGGCCAACCATGCGGATGCCGGAGGAGGCCATGTCCTTGGTCTGTTTGATCAGGTCTCGCTCGTCGCGCCCTTCGTAGAAGTCGGTGATCAGGACCACGATCGTCCGCGAGGGCTCGCGCACCAGTTGCACGCCGTACTGCAACGCGCGCGTGATGTCCGTACCGCCGCCCAGTTGGATCGAAAGAAGAACGTCGACCGGCTGACCGACCTGCTGCGAGAGATCGACCACGTCGGTATCAAACAGATAGAGCGATGTCTTCACCGAGGGAAGCTCGGCGAAGATCGAGGCCATCACCGCCGAAAAGATCGCCGAGTCGAGCATCGAGCCCGACTGGTCCACGGCCACGATCACATGCCAAGGGCGTTTGTTGCGCTGCGCGGCGTAGAAGAAGATGCGGTCCACCAGCAGCTTCTCGCGCTGGTGATCGTAGTTCTTCAGGTTCCGGCGAATCGTGGTCTTGAGATCGAGATTGCGGAACACCCGACGGGGTGAATGTCGATCGCGGCGCAAGGCCCCGGTGATCGCCTGCTCGACCTGGATTCGCATCTTGTCCTTCAACTCGCGGACGACCTTCTCGATGATCTTGCGGGCCAGGATGCGGGTCTTGGGGTTCAGCAGATCCTTGTGGGTCAGCAGTGTCTTGACCAGCTCCATGTTCGGCTCGATCCGCTCCAGCAGCTTGGGCTGGTCGAGCAGTTCGTGAATGCCGCGGCGTTGAACCAGTTCGCGCTCCAGCACTTCTTTGGCAGCGCGAGGGAAAAGCTCGGAGACGCCGTCGACCCATTCGGGAACCGACAGGGCGTGCCCCTTGCCGCTGCCCCCCTGTCGCGTGCGCGGCCTGCCCGGATTCTTGCCACCGCCAGACTCGCCCCCTTCGCCGAACAGGAACCCCAGCAGCCCTTCAATCCGCTGGCACTCGGCATTGTCGCCATATGAGATGGCGTGATCTTCAGCGCCGTGCCCCAGCACCAATCGCCAGCGGGCCAGGACCTCGCTGTCGGTTAGCGGGGTGAGCGGGTTCGCACGCGAAGGAAGAGAAGTCATGGGGGCAGAATCATCAAGGCAGGGAAAGAGGGCAAGAACCCTGGGGATTTGACATCTGAGATTTGAGAGGCGAAAGGCCAGCCTGGGAAGCAAATTCTTGGGCAAGAAAATCACGGAGCAGCATAAACCGACTCATACCCAACCTACTCCTACCGCATCGCCCAGAACGGGGCCCAGCGTGCCTTGCATTCCCGGACAATTCACCCAGGCCGCACGAACGGAGCGTTGCTCTCAACGATAACCTGTTGTCAGGCTTTTACTGCTACTTTCGCTGCCGGACTCACCCCTCCTGAGGGTGGAAATCCCCCAAAATGACTTTCGCCCCGTCTGCTGGCTGTGTACCTTACAGTCCCTTCGCAGAGATGTTTTCCCCTTGCCAAGGCCCACTGACGATACTCGTTCCGTTTCCAGGAATCCCGCATGTCGATTGCCGAGGAGTCGCCGTCCGCGTCGTTTACGCTGCCGGTTCTCGCCTGTGCCCCGTCGAATTCGTCTCCTGAAAACGTGACCTTGCCCGCTCAGCACAGCCCTGCTGGCAATGCCAGCGATTTCGATCTGGCTGGCTTCGATGCGGCCCTGAACGAACTGCGCCGCGAAGTAGTGGCCGAGTGCACCGAGGCCGACTTCGCCCACTTGAAGAAGTGCGAGCGTTGGGGCCGGCTCTGTACGATCCTAGGCTATCTGACCGCTTGGATCCCCAATCCGTTTTCGGCTTTTGCGATTGCCCAGGGGCTGTCGATCCGTTGGATGATGATGCACCACGTCGGCCACGGCGGCTACGACCACGTGCCGGGAGTGCCGCAGCGCTACAAGAGCCGCTTTTTCGCTCGCGGCTGGCGTCGTCCGATCGACTGGCTGGACTGGATCTATCCCGACGCCTGGAATCGCGAGCACAACACGCAGCACCACGTGTATACCGGTCAGTTGGGCGATCCCGATTTGCTGGAGCGGAACCTGGACTTCGTGCGGACCTCCAACTGGTCGCGTCCCATCCGTTACATGTTCATGACGCTGCTGGCGCTGACCTGGAAGTTCTTCTACTACGCTCCCACCACGCTGGCCGAACTCCAAGACAGCCGCGACGGCAGTGGGAACCATGGGCATCGCTTGCCGAGCCTGTCGGACTTCTTCCGCTTTTGGGATCCCAACGTCCGCGAACTGTGGGCCAAGTGCATTCTTCCGTATGGCACGGTGCAGTTCGTGTTGCTGCCAGGTCTGTTTCTGGCAGCCTGGCCGTGGACCGACTGGGCTCCGTGGATGGCCGCCAGCGTGCTGCTGAACACGATCGCCGCCGAGTTGATCACCAACTTCCATACGTTCCTGGTGGTGGCCCCCAATCACACCGCCGGCGACCTGTACCGCTTCTCGGTCCCCCCGCGCGGGCGTGCCGAATTCTACGTGCATCAGGTGCTGGGGACCGCCAACTATCGCTGCGGCGGCGATGCCAACGACATCTTCCACCTGTGGCTGAACTATCAGATCGAGCACCACCTGTGGCCCAACTTGCCCATGACGGCTTACCAGCGGCTCCATCCGCGGGTGAAAAAAGTCTGCGAGCAGTACGGCATCACCTTCGTGCAGGAAAGCGTCTGGACGCGGGCCCGTAAGATGGTCGATCTGTGCGTGGGGAAGACGTCGATGCTCCACTGGGAGACGCACCCGCTCTCGAAGCGCAACCTGCCCAGTGAACCGATTGAAGTGGCCGTCGGCGACGTGTAACGCCGCGCTTGGCCAGGCGAAGTAGTTACTGCTCGTCCACGGCCGCGTCGATATCCAGCAGCAACTGGTACTGACGCACCTGCACGGCTAATCGGGCATCGCCTATCGCGTCGCAGTGACTGCTCAGGTTCGAGAGCATGCGGATCACCGTCTTGCGACGGGGACTGGGGAGCAGGGCTTTCAAGTCAAACTCTCCGCGATTCGTCAGCTCCTTCTGGAACTCCTCGACCGAGAGCACGCGGCCTTCAAACGCGTTGACGATAATATCGTCTTTGGGAAAGTTGCCCGGCGCCTTCGACCCTTCGTACTTGGCCATGTACACGCCCGGCACGCCCAGTCCGACAATCGGCACCTCAAGTCGCTGGCCGACCGAGACCACGACGTGCGAGAGCAGGATCGGCAAGCCCTGGCGGGTGGCCAGCACTTTGGCCATCGAGCTGTTGTCGGGGTGGCTGTAGTTTTCGCGATTCCCGCGGAAGCCGCGCTCCACAAACAGCTCTTCGCGAAAGGCTTCCATCACCAACCGCGGATCGGCCCGTTTCGCGGGAGTCTCGCCCAACCTTTTCTGCACCGCGCGGGCTAGTTCGTCTAAGGGGCCGGCCAGATCGGCTTTCGTCACGTCGGGGTCCACGATCTGCGAGATCAGCAGCATGGCCTCTTCCAGGTCGAACTGCGAATCGGGCAAGCTGGCCAGCCGCGTGAACTCGCGGGTCAGGTAGCCATGCTGGCCATAGTGCAGCTTGTCCAGGATCGCCCTCGCGCGTCGGCGAATTTCGGGCGAACCGTTGCTCGCAGCCAGCTTGAGCGGTCCCAATACCGGCCGGCCCAATCGAATCAACGCTCGCTGGCTCGCTTCGCGTGTCGAGAACTGGTCGTCCTCCAGTTCGCGAATCAAGCGCGCGATGGCCGACGATGCCGGGGCCGGGGCTTCCGCTGCTTCGCCTGCCCCGCACCACAGGCCAACGGCGCAGACCATCGCGAACAGCCGTGGGGCCTCGGTGCGATGTCGATTTGATCGGCGCGAGTAACGCACGATTCGCCTTCTCCCCGTGTACTGGGCGATTCCCTGTTGTCCATGATAAAGCTCATAGCGGTCGCGTGCCATAACCGCTGCCTTCCACGCGATTCGCGGATTCAGGCAATCCATGGGGATAGTTGCGGGCGTGCCGCCGGGGGCTTAGATTCTAACGTCACTTGCTTACCCTTGGACTGCGCCTCTCGTGTGGGAGATGCGCCGGACACAGACCACGGGTAGTAAGCCCCATCTCTGAGAGACAGTCTATGAGTTTCGTGCGCTGGGTGCAGGAGTTGTTGGGCGGCGGAGAGCGACTGAACGTCAGTCGCCGCTTCGAGACCGAGACCAAGTTGAACTCGTCGAATCAAGCGGCGCTGTACAAGGTCTTGGATCGCAAGACTGCCAAGATCTATGCGCTGAAGATCTCGCATCCCAAACTGGTCAGCGACTACGAGGCCCGCTTCGCCCATCTGCAGAAGCCCAGCGAGGGCGCGATCGCGCTCAAGCTGAAGCATGCGAACATCGTCGAGGCGTTCGAAACGGGGGAAACCACCGGCGGAGAGCCCTTCCTGCTGACCGAGTACTTTGAAGGTCGCGGCCTCCACACCCACATGGAGTCCTATCCCAAGCTGCTCGATGGTCAACGGCTGAATCTGATTCGCCAGATCGCTGGCTCAATCGCCGAGGTACACCGGCAGGGATTTGTGCACCGCGATATCAGCCCCGAAAACTTCATCGTGACCTACGATGGCAAGACGGTGAAGCTTGCCGACTTTACGCACACGGTCCCTAAGGGGCCCGAATACCTGACGGCTGACCGTCGAACCGGACGCGACGAATATATGGCGCCGGAACTGATGAAGCCGCAGGATGCCGATCAGAAGATCGATATTTTTGCCTTCGGAGTGCTGGCCTATCAGATCATGACCGGGCGGATGCCTTGGGGCTCGGCCGCCAGCGCCAGTTCGATCGCGCGGGCCCTTCGTTCGGCGGAGGACATCAAACGGCACCGCCCGCAGATCCATCCTTCGCTGGCAGCCGCCATCCACAGTTGCCTGCTCGCCAAGCCAGCCGAGCGGACTGGGCAACTCGACGACTTCCTGACGCGGGTCCGCGACATACAGACCGAAGATACGATGGCTACCGGCGCGGGCGGCGTGGTCCGGTAACTGGCGGTAGATGCAACATGGGGCGATACTTCTCACAGTATAGCTATGTCGAAAGCGATCTCCCCGACGAGTGCCCGCTCCACTCCGCTTACCTCGACTACGTTCTTGAGGACGGCACGCGACTTCACGTCCACCAAGCCGACTACTACTGCCCAGCGTGCGAACAGTTTGTCATGGGCGAACAAGTCGAAACCATCTGGGAACTCGAACGCCAGATTAACGATCTCGAGAACAATCCTGATAGCCATTTCTGGCTGCTCAACGAATTCCAAAGCATTGCTGAGCGAATTGCTGAACTGCACGTTCGCATTGACTGGCGAAAGAAACGTCAGTCTCCCCCAAAGTGTCTTCAGTGCGGCACTGTCGATATCTTTCCCATTCCTGATCGCGAAGAATTCAACCATCCAGCAACAGGACAACGGATGAAAAAGACGGGCTTCGGGTTCGCATCGAGCAACGAGTGGCACGCGACCTTCACGCCTGAAGGCGATCAGATAGAGTCAATTTACAAATAGCGGATTCACAACGGCCTGAAGTTTTGCCACGCAATCACGCCAGGTGAACTCACTAGGCGCGGGTTCCGTAGCAACCCACATCCCATGGGTTTGTGCTGGCGTTTCGGGCCGCTTTTTGGCCGCTCTTTTCGTCATTCCAACCGCTGGAATCGTCGCAGCCTCTAAGCTACATTCGAGGTCTGACCTGTTTGCGGAAAACCCCTGCTGATCGGGTGCCGCACCGAACTTCCCTCCTTCCCCTGGAAGCCCGCATGAGTCTCTCCCTCTTCGACGCGCAGCGCCTGCTGCGTGCCGCGTGCTGTGTTGCCATTCTGACTGCTCTTCCCGCCTGGTCTCACGCCCAGGAGAAGCTCTCTCTGAAGAAGGGGGACAAGATCGTTCTGCTGGGCAACTCGCTGGCAGAGCGGATGCAGTACTTCGGCAACTTCGAGACGCTGCTTCACTCGCGGTTTCCGGATCTGGAACTGGTGGTCCGCGACCTGGGCTGGTCGGCCGATGAACTGACCCTCCGCCCGCGCTCCAAGAATTTTAAAGATCACGGCCACACGCTGGCCGATCACAAGCCGACCATCATCCTGGCCTTCTTCGGCTTCAACGAGTCCTTTGCCGGTCCCGCCGGTGTGAAGAAGTTCGAGTCCGACCTGGCCTCGTTCCTCAAGAAGCCCCATGCCATCGATCAGTACAAGACCGGCCGCGGCAACTGGGACAGCACGCCCGAGAAGAACGTCGAGGCGGGCGAAGTGAACACGCTGCGGCAGATCGTGCTGGTCTCGCCGATCGCGCACGAGAACGTCGGTCGACCTGGCTATCCCGACGGTACGAAGAACAACGAAAATCTGAAGCTCTACACCGACGCCATGGGCCGCGTGGCCGCCGAGAACAAGGCGGTCTTCGTCGACCTGTTCACCCCCAGCCTGGCCAAGATGCAGGCCGCGGGAAACAAAAAGCTGACCATCAATGGCATTCATCTGAATGAAGAGGGGGACCAGGCGGTCGCCCAGATTCTGGATCAGTCGCTGTTCGGCGCTCGTCCCAGCGGCGCGGCCGACCTGGCCAAGCTCAAGGCCGAAGTCAACGAGAAGAACCTGCAGTTCTGGTACGACTACCGCGCCGTCAACGGATTTTACATCTACGGCGACCGCAAGAATCCGTTCGGTGTCGTCAACTTCCCCGACGAGTTCGCCAAGCTCCGCAAGATGATCGCCAACCGCGATCAACGCGTGTGGGCGGTCGCCCAGGGTAAGCCCGTGCCGGCGGTGATCGATGACTCGAACACCGGCGAACTGAAGCCGATCCCCACGAATATGAAGGGTCAGGTCACGCTGACCACCCCTGAGGATTCGCAGAAAAAGATGAAGCTGCCCGAAGGCTACGAGGTGAACCTCTTCGCTTCGGAAGTCGAGTTCCCGGATCTCGAGAACCCGGTACAACTCAGCTTCGACGCCAAGGGCCGGCTCTATGTTTGCACCATGCCCTCGTACCCCATGTACCTGCCGGGCGTGCCGGTGAACGACAAGATCCTGATCCTGGAAGACACCAACAAAGACGGCAAGGCCGATAACTGCAAGACCTTTGCCGACAAGCTGCACGTCCCCACGGGCCTGGAGATTGGCGACGGCGGGGTCTATGTGGCGCAACAGCCCAACGTGATGTTCCTGAAGGACACCAACGGCGACGACAAGGCCGACGTTCGCGAGAATGTGCTGCACGGTTTCGACTCGGCCGACTCGCACCACTCGATCAGCGCCTTCTGCTGGGATCCTGGCGGGGCGATGTACTTCCAAGAGGGAACCTTCCATCACACGCAGGTCGAGACCCCTTATGGTCCTGAGCGCTGCGTGAACGCGGGCGTCTTCCGTTGGGAGCCGCGGACCGGCAAGTTCGACGTCTTCGTGTCATACGGCTTTGCCAATCCCTGGGGCCATACCTTCGACAAGTGGGGACAGAACTTCGTGGCCGATGCCTCGGGCGGAGACAATTTCTGGGGCGCCGCCTTCTCGGGCGATGTCGACTACCCCCACAAGCATGGCGGCCTGAAGAAGTTCCTGACCAAGCAATGGCGTCCCACGTCGGGCTGCGAGATCGTCTCGAGCCGCAATTTCCCCGACGAAGCCCAAGGGAACTACCTGCTGAACAACTGCATCGGCTTTCAAGGAGTGCTGCAGTACAAGATGAAGGATGACAAGTCGGGCTTTGCCGCCGATCCGGTCGAACCCCTGCTGCAGTCCTCGGATCCTAACTTCCGCCCTGTCGATCTGGAGTTCGGCCCCGACGGCGCGCTGTACATCATCGACTGGTTCAATCCGCTGGTCGGCCACATGCAGCACAACCTGCGCGACCCGAACCGCGACAAGAAGCATGGCCGCATCTGGCGAGTTCGCCACACCAAGAAGCCGCTGGTCGAGGAGGCCAAGATCGCTGGCGAGCCGATCCCGGCCGTCGTGGATCTGTTGAAGGCCTACGAGGATCGGACCCGCTATCGCGCCCGCATCGAGCTTCGCAGCCGCGACACGAAGGAAGTGCTGGCGGCGCTCGACAAGTGGCTGGCCGCGCAGGACAAGAACGACGCCGAGTACCCGCATCATCAGCTCGAAGCGCTGTGGATGCACCAGCAGCACGACGTGGTGAACGAAGCGTTGCTCAAGGAACTGCTCAAGAGCAAGGACCATCGGGTTCGCGCCGCCGCCACCCGGGTGCTGTGCTACTGGCGCGATCGGGTGAAGGAGCCGCTCGAACTGCTGCGAGCCCAGGTGAACGACGATCACCCCCGCGTCCGTCTGGAAGCGGTCAGGGCCCTCAGCTTCTTCGAAGGCAAAGATGCCCAGTTGGCGCTGGAGGTCTCGGTGGAGTCGCTCGTTCATCCGCAGGACGACTACCTGACCTACACGATGAAAGAGACGACCAACACGCTGGAACGTCGGGCCAAGGCGGCCAAGTAGCCGCGCTGCCTTAAGTCCGAGAGTCCCCGTGTCTCATTTGCTCGTGCCCAGGGATGTCGCGCAGGCGGCGTCCCTGGGTTCGTATTGGCCCCTCACTCCCTACCGTGCCCCCTACCATGCCTCGTCTGATCTGCCTTGCGAACCTGGTGCTCGCCCTCGCTTGCTTTCATCTCTCGGCGTCCGCCCAGGAAACGTCCAGCGTCGTGGCCCCGTTGTTGAAGCTGCTGAAGAGCGGCAAGGTCCCGGCCGAGCGTCTGCCCGCCATCGTGGAGATGGTCTGCCGCCGAGGCGGGCCCGGCGACTTGCAGTACGTCTTCGAAGAGTCACTGAAGCCCGAGGCCTACTCCGGCGATCTCAAGCTGAAGGTCCTGGACGAACTGACCGAGGCGGCCGTCACTCGCAAGGTGAAGCCGGCAGGCGATCTGGGCGGACTGGCCTCGCTGGTGACCGGCACCAAGGTCACGCCGGCCGTGCGCACCTCGGCCATTCGATTAGCCTCCGTCTGGAAGGTCGACACCATCGGGCCCGTACTGGTTACCATCGCGCTGGATGACAAGGCCGACGAAGATCTCCGCATCACGGCCATCAACGGTCTGGCAGCCACCGGCGGCGCGTCCAGTCGCGAAACGCTTGAGAAGCTCGCAGCCAGCAAGGCCGCGGCCAGGCTCAGATACCTGGCCGTGGCGGCACTGGCCGGCATGGACCCGGCCGCGGCCGCCGAACGTGCGGCCACCGTGTTGGCCGAAGGGGACAAGCGAGAAGACCCGGGTCCGATTATCGACGCCTTCCTGAACCGCAAAGACGGCTCCGACAAGCTGGCCGCCGCACTTGCCAAGAAGACCCTTGCGACCGATGTGGCCAAGCTGGCCCTTCGCTACATGTACTCTGTGGGGCGCAGCGACGCGCAGCTCTCCGATGTCCTGTCGAAGGCAGCCGGTATTGCCGCCGATCCCCCTCCCCCCACGGCCGACGATATCAAAAAACTCTCGGCCGAAGTGCTGGCCAAGGGAGACGCCGCGCGGGGCGAAAAGATCTTCCGCCGCGGCGATCTGAGCTGCATGAAGTGCCACGCCGTCAGTCAGGCCGGCGGTGCCGTGGGACCCGATTTGAGCGCGGTCGGTTCGACCTCGCCAGTCGAGTACTGCGTGACGGCCATCCTGCTTCCCGACCAGGTCATCAAGGAGGCCTTCCTCACCCGTATCTTCGCCACCGCGCAGGGCGAAATCATTACCGGCATTGTGGTCGACCGCGACGACGACCGCGTGATCGTGAAGGACGCCAGCGGCAAGCTGGTCAAGATTCCCACCAAAGACATCGATGACGAAGCCGAGGGCAAGTCGCTGATGCCCAAGGGGCTGACCAAGTTCCTGACCCGCGACGAAGTGCTGGACCTGTCGCGCTTCATCTCCGAGCTCGGCAAGCCGGGACCATATGCCATTCGCACGCAGCCAACGATGCAGCGCTGGCGCTGGCTGAAGCAGCCGGCCAAGGAGCTGCTGGGCGAGATCCCCAATGTCGAACAGATCCGGGCCTACCTGTTGGATGCCAAGCCGGAGGCCTGGACGCCGGTCTACTCGAAGGTCGCCGGTGCTCTCCCGCTCGAGGAGCTCTCCGACAACCCCAAGGCCGTGCTCTATGTGCAGGGCGAGTTCGACGTCACGGAAGCGGGACCGATCGAGCTGCAGTTCGACGCGACTCAAGGGCTAAGCGTCTGGATCGACGCCGAGCCGTTCGACGCGGCGGGCAAGATCTCCGGAGAGTTCGCCGCCGGCAAGCACAAGATCACCCTGCGGGTCGATCGCGCGCAGCGGACCTCGCCCGAACTGCGGATGGTCCTGGTCAAGCCCGAAGGCTCCTCGGCGCAGTTTCAACCGGTGGTGGGACCTTAGGGTGCCGCTGCACCGTAAAATACGGCGGTTTCCAACCCTGTCTGCGACCGGACCTTTTCCGCGATGGCGTCCACTTCGGCATCGCTGAGGGGCGAGACGAAGCTTTCCGCTGGCTGCCGGGCGACGGTATAGATCTGCACCAGCTTCAACTTGCCACCAGCCAGGCGGATCTCGCGCAGCCGATCGCAGAAGGCAGCAATCTCTTCCGTCGATGGGGGTTCCCCCTCCACATGCATGAAGAGCGATTGAATTACCAGCGGTCGCACCCGGGCGGCCCCAGTGATGTTGTCTAGGATCTGCCGGAAGGGAATCCGAGTTCGCTCGATCTTGTGATAGTACTCCTCGGTGCCGCTCTCGAGCTTGGCCCAGATCTCCCCCTCATTCTGATCCAAAATGGCCAGGCCTGCCGCCACATGAGGCCGATGGAACATGCTGGCGTTGGTAATCAACACCAGCTTTACGTCGTCCAGCCCATTCCGGCGTTTGAGCTCGGCCACGCTGGCGACGATGGAATCGAAGTTGCGATACGTGGTCGGCTCGCCGTCTCCACTGAAGGCGATGTCGTTCAACCGGCGCAGCGCCGCGGGTGTATCGCGAAACTTGCCGCTGGCAAACAACTCGCCCGAAGTGACCAGGGTGAGCATGGCATCGAGCTCTGCCAGCATGTCGCTGGTATCGACGAACGTGGTCTCGGCCGTGCGGGTCCGATCGACCTGGCAGTAAATGCAGTCGAAGTTGCAGACCTTGTCGGGATTGAGATTGATCCCGATCGAGATTCCCCCCGACCGCCGGCTGAGAACCGGATAGACGAACCGGTTCTGTTCGTACGAACGCTCATGCTGCGTGTGAAGCGGCAGGGCGGGCGTTGGGTTGGTGGAGGGAGCAGACATCAGGTTCACGGCAGCGGAGCGAGGAACACCACTGCATTATAGGCACGCGCGTGAGGTAGCGAAGGGGGCAGCTAGCCATCCGTCAGCTTCTGGTAGTCTTCTGGTGTATCCAGATCGGTCAGAATTGCATTGTCGAGAAGCGGCAAGCGCGAGACGTTGCTCCGGTCGACCAGACGATTCAGCCCCTCATTTGTCGCAAGTTTGTCCACTTCGGCGGCGAGCGCCCAGGGGAAAAGAACTGGATGCCCCCGCTTTCCGCGATGCTCGGGCACGATGACCATCGGATGGCGCGGATCGTAACAGGTCATCACCGTTTCAATGATGGCGGAACGCAGCCGGGGCATGTCGGCGGGTGCAACCAGCCAGGCATCGTCGTCGGCAGGAGAGTACTTAGCGCGCAGATGCGCGAGCCCCAGCCGGATCGAAGCCTTCATATCCTCCGGGGCGTTCACCGGCTGAACCACATCCACGCCGGCCGCGCGAGCCTGTTCGGCTACTTCGGCATCGTCGGGATGCACGACGGCCGCCACCTTCAGATCGCAGGTCGTATTGGTCCAGGCGGCCAGCACATGCTGCCAGATGGTTCGCCCTTGCCAAGGGAGGAGCAGCTTCGGGCGGCCCATGCGGGCGCTACGTCCAGCGGCGGGCAGGATCGCGAAGAAGCGCGTCGACGTCATCGGCTAAACGCCGCCCGCCAGGACATTCTCCGGCCGGCCAGGGACGCGCCCCAGGTTTCGGTGCGCGATCAGCTCGGCCAGGATGCTCACGGCGATCTCTGGCACGGTCTGCGAGCCGATATCGATCCCCAACGGGGCGTAGACCTGCGACAGCGACTCGGGCGAGATCCCTTCGTTCAGCAAATCGTCGAAGATCAGCTTGATCTTCCGCTTGCTGCCGATCATCCCTACGTAGCGCGCCCCGCGATCGACCAGGTGCAGCAGCGCCTCTTCGTCGTGATTGTGTCCGCGAGTAACAATCAAGCAGTAGGTGCTCGAGGTGATCTCGAGTCCGGGCAGGATCTGCTCGATGGAGCCGACCAGGATCTGCTCGGCTCGGGGGAAGCGCTCGCGGTTGGCATATTGCTGGCGGTCATCGACCACCCACACGTCAAAGCCCAGGTCGGTGGCCAATGCGGCCACGGCCTGCCCCACGTGCCCCGCCCCTACGATCACCAGCCGGCAACGGGGCAGATCGGGCAGATAGGCCACGCCGTCGATCGCCTTGGGGCGAGGGCGATCGGCCAGCGAAGGCATGCTCGCTCGCACGACCGGCGGTGCGTCCCCCTCGACGAGCGCTCCGCGAAGGGATTCCCGTAGCTTGCCGTGGGCGTCGAACAGATAGCTGGCGCCAGGCTCAAGCCCCGGCTTCGCTTCGTACACGATGGCTTCCAGGCAGCCTGCGCCGTCGGCGATCTCGTCGTGCAACCGCTGATAGTACGACGCATCCGCTTGCGTGCGGAGTGGATCGACCAGGATCTGCATGCGCCCTCCGCAGATCAGGCCATCGTCCCAGCCGTAGTCGTTGTCGAGCAGAAAGGTGACGATCTGCGCAGGGCCTTCGGCCAGAATCGCCAGCGCACGGCGCTTCACCTCGGCTTCGACACAACCTCCGCCCAGCGTGCCGGCCTGGCCGCCATCGGGAAAGACCAGCATCACCGCGCCGGCTTTCTGAGGAGTCGAGCCGCGGGTCTCCACCAGCCGGCATACCGCGACGGGTGTGCCACCGGTCAGTCGGGCGAGTAGTTGTTCCAAGAGTTCACGCATGGCGATCGCCGATTCCAAAAGACGGTATCTCTCGACGCATCTTACCCGGCGATCAGTTCCGCAGCACCAGCACAGGGCAATGGGCCAGCCGCACCACGCGCTCGGCCACCGAGCCAATCAGTAGTCGCGAGATTCCGGTCCGGCCATGTGAGGGGATCACGATCAGCTCGGCGTGCTTTTCCTGCGCGAATGCGGCGATGGCTTTGCTCGGATCGCCGATGCGGATCTCAATGGACGCGCCCGCGTACTTGGCGTCCTTCAGGCGCTCGCGCATGGCCTTTTCGGCATGTTCGCTCCGGACCTGGTCATCGACCATCGCCCAAATCACGCCTGGCTCTTCAGGAATCAATGGCGGGAGCACGTAGATGATGTGAATCGCTTCGGCCGATGCGACGATATTGTCGCGGGCCATTTCGAGGGCCGCGAACGACTCGTCGGAGAAGTCGACAGGAACCACCACGGATTGTTTGGGAAGCCAAGGCATGGGGAGAGGTTCCTGCATTGGGAATCGAGGAGCTTATCGCAGTTGGGGCTGCTCTCAATATACGTTCATTCCGCTCGAACCTCACGCGCCCGCGCGATTCGCTTCCCCCGCCGGGGCTTGGCTTCCAGCCTCCTCCGGGGTATCGTCCAGAGATGCGTTCCCACCCATTCCCCGGCGGGGAAGGATCGGGTTCGCCGCATCACTCCGCCGTTTCCAGTTCCCGACATCAGTTGCCAATGGCCAGTGGACCTACCCAGGGCAGGTTGGTCGTGATCTCCGGCCCCTCAGCGTCCGGCAAGACCACTGTCGTGGGCATGGTGATGCGCGAGTGCCCGCTGCCGCTTCAGTTCTCGGTTTCGGCGACCACGCGCCGCCCGCGCGAGGGGGAAAAGGACGGGGTGAGTTACCATTTCCTGGCCCCCGAGGAGTTCGCCCGCCGTCGCGCGGCCGGGGATTTCCTGGAATGCTTCGAGGTCTACGGCCGGGGCTATTGGTACGGAACCCTTTGGAGCGAAGTAACCTCTGGTCTTTCCGCTGGCAAATGGGTAGTCTTAGAGATTGATGTTCAGGGGACCAAGGCCGTGTTAGAGCGGTTTCCCGACGCCGTGACCATCTTCGTCGATCCGGTAAGTATGGACGAGTTGGAACGCAGGCTGCGCGCCCGCAACACGGAGACCGAAGAAGAAATCACCCGCCGACTTGCCGAGGCCCGCCGAGAACTTTCCACGGCCAGCATTTATCGCTATCAGGTGACGAATGACGTCCCCGAACGGGCGGCCGCTGAAATCTGCAACATTTTGATCCAAAACCAATAATCTGCCGAGCACTTGGCCCGCGTCCGCAAGACAAGCGGATCGGGCGTTCCTGTCCCCCGAGGAGGTTGACCGCGCATGCTGGATGAACTGAAGGAAGAAAAGATCGTGAACAAGGTGGGCGGTCGCTTCAAGCTCTCGACCCTGATCCAAAAGCGCCTGGTCGCCCTGAATGCCGGCGCCCGTCCGCTCGTCGACCTGAAGAGCAACGATAAGATGCACATCGTGGTGCAGGAGATCATTCAGGACAAGATCTACCTCGACAACTCCAACAATCTGAAGATCACCGGCGAGGCCCCCGCCACGGGTGGACCCCCGGAGTTGGATCTAAGCGCCCTGTAAGGTTGGCGTTTGGCATGTTTGGTATGGTAATCATTCCCGCGCGGCCTTGATGGCAAGGCCGCGTTTTCGTTCTGGGATCAACGCATCCCTCAGTCGCCGCGCTGCCTCTTCCCCAGCATCGCGCGGACCGTTCCTCTGAGAGCCCCGATGATTCAAAGCGTTCCCTCCGATTGCGGCGCCCTGGTCACCTCTCCCTGGCAGGCGTTGGCCTCGCGCGTGTTGGAAGGCTATCGCCTGACCGACGAGGAAGGGCTGGCCGTGCTGGCTTGCCCCGACGAAGAACTGCTCGATCTCCTCTCCGCGACGTACCGCGTTCGCCGGCAATGGTTCGGCAATCGCGTTCAGCTCTACATGCTGATGAACGCCAAGAGCGGACTCTGTCCCGAGGATTGCGGCTACTGTTCGCAGTCGAAGGTTTCGGAAGCCGAGATCCCGCGCTACAACATTCTGAACCGCGATAAGCTGCTTGATGGGGCCCGTGTGGCCAAGGAGCGCGGGGCCGTGACCTATTGCATGGTCATCTCCGCCCGCAGCCCGAATGAGCGCGAGATGCAGATCGTGGAAAAGACGGTTCCCGAGATCAAAAGCACCTACGGCTTGAAGGTCTGCGCCTGCCTGGGTCTGCTCACTGCCGAACATGCCGAGCGGCTGGCCGCTTGCGGGGTGGATCGGGTGAACCACAACCTGAACACCAGCGAAGCGTTCTACCCCGAGATCTGCACCACCCACACCTGGCAGGATCGCAAGGCCACGCTCGAGGCCGTCCGCGACGCCGGGATCGAGCTTTGCTCGGGCGGAATCATGGGAATGGGCGAGACCGACCTGGATGTGGTCCGGTTGGCTCAGTCCCTTCGCGAGTTGTCGGTCCACTCGCTGCCGGTCAACTTTTTGAATCCGATCGACGGCACCCCTTTGGCCGGCCGCAACGATCTGACTCCGCGACGCTGCCTGAAGATGCTGTGCCTGTTCCGGCTGTTGAATCCGCAGTCGGAAGTCCGCATCGCTGGCGGCCGCGAACTGCACCTGCGCAGCCTGCAGCCGATGGCCTTCTATGCGGCCAACTCGATCTTTGTGGGAGATTACCTCACCACGCCCGGCCAGGCCGTCGAGGATGACTACCGGATCATCGAGGATCTGGGCTTCGAGATCGTCCGCGCGAGCTGCTAAGCTGGCGCATAAAAGTAGCAGGCACACTCCGTGTGCCGTCCGCTAGTATTCGTTGAAACGTCCAAGTTGGGCGAGCGGAAAAGAGTCTCAGCGGACGGCACACGGAGTGTGCCTGCTACTTTACGGAAGGTTGCCTCGCCTAGCGGGGCAACGCCACCGGCTGTTCATCGTCCAGCACGCTCTCTTGCGCCAGTTCCTTGTCCAGGATCTCTCGGGCCAGCGTCTGGTAGTCTTCGGCGCCGTTGCAGTCCGGAGCGTAGTCCAGAATCGTCTGCCCAAAGCTGGGAGCCTCGGCCAAGCGGATATTCCGACGAATGCGGGTGTGGAACAACTGCGCATCGGACCAGGGCGTGTTGCGGCGCTCCGACTGAACGGCCAGAAACCGTTCCACGTCTTCGCTGATTTCCAGTGCCAGGTTCGTGCCGGACTCGTATAGGCACAACAGTACGCCGGTCAGCGTGAGCCGCGGATTCAGCCGTCGAGCGACCAAACCGATCGTTTCCAGCAGCTTCGACAGACCGTGCAGCGCCAGGAAATGCGGCTGCAGCGGAATGAAGACCTCGTCCACGGTCGTCAGCGCGTTGAGCGTCAGCACGCCCAGCGACGGGGGACAATCGAGAATGAAGTAATCGAAGTCGGCGGTATCTTCGGCCAGTTTGTCGCGCAGAATGACTTCGCGCCCCACGACGCCGGCCAGCTCGACCTCGGCCGCGGCCAGATTGATGTGCGAACCGATCAGCCACAGGTTCTCGCCCACCTCGCGGCGGACTTCGCCGAGCGAAGTGCTGCCGGTCAGCACGTCGTAAACCGACTGGTCGTCACGGCCGGGCGAGACGCCCACATGCAGCGTGGCGTGGGCCTGCGGGTCCATGTCGACCAGGCAGACCTTTCGTCCGCTGGCAGCCAGGGCGGCGCTCAGGTTCACGGCGGTAGCGGTCTTACCGACCCCGCCCTTCTGATTGATGATTGCGATCTTGCGCATGCTCGACCTCCATTTCGAAGTTTGCGTGTCGGCCCTTCCTGCCAGGCAGGGATGGATCTGGGGGAGCATCCGCTGGCAGGGTGGGAACCCTCCTGATTCCGACCGGCGGGATTATACGGAGACTCGCGAAGAGGGGATAGATGAATCTCTGCGAGCGATGCTAGCAGTGACCTGATTCACAAGTTCGCACGTTAATTCGCAGCCCCTGTGATGTATCCCTCGTGGATGGCAACGCGTGTAACTTTTCTGGTTGCTCGCGCTGAACTCAGCGCCGAGGTTGAGTTCAGCGCGAAAGTTTGCGGGTTTGCTCGGCTCGGTTGTAACTTTTCGGGTTGCTCGCGCTGAACTCAGCGCCGAGGTTGAGCTCAGCGCGAAAGTTTGCGGGTTGGCTCGGCTCGGTTGTAACTTTTCGGGTTGCTCGCGCTGAGCTCAGCGCCGAGGTTGAGTTCAGCGGGGTGCGCTCAAACCCTATGGCGCGTTTAGGCAAGCTGCGGTATTCTGGTAGACGTGCCGCGGTCGATCACCCATCACGGAGGACGCCATGTATTCTCGGGACATTCGCGTGGAGAGTCCGC
>Ga0105046_10000533_pt1 | contig 53891 bp, 48 predicted proteins | sample MAT03_FD_78385 | JGI IMG/M metagenome (GOLD analysis project Ga0105046, IMG submission 78385) | Freshwater microbial communities from Lake Fryxell liftoff mats and glacier meltwater in Antarctica - MAT-03 (megahit assembly) | ecosystem: Environmental > Aquatic > Freshwater > Ice > Liftoff... | reverse complement strand
AAGGAAGAATCGATATTCTTATTGGCACACACAAGTTGGTGAGTAAGGATGTAAAATTTAAAAATCTTGGCTTGCTGATTATTGATGAAGAGCAGAAATTCGGAGTAGGGGTTAAGGATAAATTAAAAACATTCAAAGCAAATGTGGATACTTTAACGCTTACGGCCACGCCAATTCCGCGCACCCTGCAATTTAGTCTGATGGGTGCGCGTGATCTTTCTGCCATTTCAACGCCTCCGCCAAACCGCTATCCGGTGCAAACGGAGCTGCATACTTTTGATGAAGAACTCATTCGGGATGCAATCAGTTATGAATTAGCAAGAGGCGGTCAGGTGTTTTTCGTAAACAATAAAGTTCAGAACATTACAGAGATAGCCGGCATTATTCAGCGTTTGGTGCCTGATGCCAGAATTGCGATCGGTCACGGCCAGATGCCAGGCGACAGGCTAGAAGACGTTATGCTCGGTTTTATGGAAGGCGACTACGATGTATTGGTAGCCACAACCATTATTGAAAGCGGTCTCGATATTAGTAATGCCAATACGATCATTATTAACGAAGCGCAAAATTTTGGCCTCAGCGATTTGCATCAAATGCGCGGACGTGTGGGACGAAGCAATAAAAAGGCATTTTGTTATTTGTTGGCACCTTCGCAGATCATGCTTACCGGTGAAGCGCGCAAACGTTTAAAAGCCATTGTTGATTTCAGCGATTTGGGAAGCGGGTTTCAAATTGCGATGCGTGATTTAGATATTCGTGGTGCGGGAAATTTATTGGGCGGCGAACAAAGCGGCTTTATTAACGATATGGGCTTCGATACCTATATGAAAATATTAAACGAAGCCGTTGAAGAATTAAAAGAAGAAGAGTGGTATAAGGACATGGTGGATACAAGCCAGGTGACAGACAATTCAATCTTCTCGCGCCAGTTTGTGAAGGAAACGGTTGTGGACACTGATCTTCAGCTATTAATTCCAGATACCTACGTTAGCAGTTTAACCGAGCGTTTGTTATTGTACAGAGAGCTTGATAATATTACAAAAGAGGAAGATCTGCATCTGTTTGAAAAAAATCTTCGTGACCGTTTCGGACCAATTCCTGCTGAGGCCATTGAGCTAATCAATGTGGTGCGACTGCGTTGGAAGGCTATGCGACTGGGCTTCGAGAAACTGACTTTGAAAAATAAAAAAATGCTTGCGTATTTTTTAAACAAACAACAAAGTGAATACTTTTCTAGTCCTATGTTTCAAGCTGCTTTAATGTATGCTCAAAAGTATCCTAACCTCTGCATTTTAAAAGAACAAAACAATAAGTTATATTTAACCATTGAAGATGTGGATTCTGTGAAACGCTCTGCTGAGGTGTTGTCGCAGATCGAGGACCTGATCAGTTTCCCGGAAGTGGCACCAAACGAATAAGGAGTTTTTTCAAGCATGAAAAGCAAATCACGTTCCATAATTATTCTAAGCATTCTTTTTGGATATATATTGCTGCAATTTTTGTGGTGGGAGGTTTTGTTGGTAAAACAGAATGACAGGATCATTAGCGAAAAACAAAAAATTGTGGAGCTCATGTCTACCAACGAATTTCAGTTAAAGCAGGACATAGCGTATTTACATCACAAGAAAAAAATGCAGACGCTGATGATCGTGGGCGAAGGCACGGTTTTTTTGTTGTTACTTTTATTTGGCGTCTATAAAATCAAACAAGCCTACGATAAGGAGATCTTCCTAAACAATCAGCAAAATAATTTTTTTCTCAGCATTACACACGAATTAAAGACGCCGATTGCTGCCACGAAACTGCAATTACAAACGCTTCAAAAACAAAAACTGGGTGAGGACATACAGCAGGAGTTGATTAAAAATGCTTTAATGGAGACAGAACGTTTGAACATGCTCATTGACAATGTACTTTTGGCAAGCAGGTTAGAGACAGGAGAATTTATCTCTAAAAAGGAAAAACAAAATTTGGGTGAATTTATTGCTGGGGTTTTAAAGCGGTATTACAAAAATGAAATTCAATCCGGGGAACTAAAAACAGATCTTCAGCAAGAAATTTACTGCGAAATAGATGTCAATGCTTTTCCCTCCGTGATTACCAATCTTGTGGATAATGCACTAAAATATTCAGGAGAGCGAAAAGAAATTGTGTTGGAGCTTTCTAATAAAACGGGTGTGCTTTTACTAAAGGTGAGTGATAAAGGGTATGGAATTTCAGACGCGGATAAAACAAAAGTATTCGGAAAATTCTACAGGGCCGGAAACGAGGAAACGCGCAGGTCTAAAGGAACAGGACTCGGCCTTTATATTGTAAACTACATCCTGAAAAAACACAACGCTTCTATTAAAATAAAAGACAATGCGCCAAGTGGAAGCATTTTTGAAATACAATTTTATGCAGCTTAGACATTTTTTCAGGGTTACTTTTTTTTCGCTCATCGTTTCTTCCTGTGATCGGTCCTCTGTGGAAACAGCTCCGGAACCACTGAAAGAAGAAGTCAGACAGGCTTCCATTTTAAAATATGCCAAACGTTTTTCAATTTCTACAAATGAAGTGTTCACAAGAGTAGATTTATATGGCGACAGATACAGTAATGCGATAACCAGTTCTTTCCTAATTTATAGCGGGACAGCTCATCCGGAGACATGGCCTCACATAACGCAGATTAAGGCACCCTGCGAGAAAGTGGCTGCGCTAAGCAGTATATACGCGACCATGCTGTGTGAACTTGGTGCAGGCGAAAGTCTTGTCGCCATCGATAACATAGACTATGTGAACAATGCTTTTATAATTAAAAAACACAGCGAAGGAAAGTTAAAGGAGTTGATGAAAGCGCCACAGATAGATCTGGAGCAAGCGGTTGTTTTGCATCCTGACATTATTTTTACATTTGGAATGGGAGAAGGTGAAAAAGACAAGGATAAAAAATTAGAACAAACCGGCATTCCGGTCGCGATTAGCATAGATCACCTGGAAGAGAGTCCACTGGCGCGAGCAGAGTGGATCAAGTTTTTCGCTGTATTTGTAAATAAGGAAAAAGAAGCGGATTCTATTTTTAACGTTGTGGAGAAGAATTATTATGCTTTAAAAGAAATAGCGGCAAAGACGAAGGAAAGACCAACGGTTTTTAATGAAATAAAATACAGCGATTCCTGGTATATGCCTGGTGGAAAAAGTTTCGTAGCGCAACTGTTGCACGATGCTGCCGCAAATTATTTATGGAAAGAGGATACTCATCCCGGAAGTTTGCCTTTAAGTTTTGAACAGGTATTTGCTAAAGCGAAGGATGCGGATTTTTGGATCAACCTTTCTACACTTAAAACAAAAAAGGAATTGTTAGGGTTTGAAAGTCGTTATGCGGAATTTAAAGCCTACAAAAATGGTAGTTTGTATAACAACACAAAAGTAATAAACAGCAAGGGCTACAGCAACTATTGGGAAACAGGAATGATTTATCCTGACCGCATTTTAAGTGACCTGATCCAGATTTTTCATCCGGAAGTACGTTCACAGATTAATAAGGATTTTCACTATTACGAGCAGATACGTTAACATGGGCTCCATACCTATGATTCGGCCGCAGATTGCACAGATGACGCAGATGGGGGCAAAAGGATATAACCCATTTAGATTTTAAATCTGCGTAATCTGCTAAATCTCTGGCCTCATTTCGCAGCAGTGTAAACTCTGAGATTTTATCGATATTTTTACCGTCTTGAAAAATAACACAGCCATAAAATTCAGCATGCTCATCCTCCTTTTTTTGGTAGGAGGGATTTTGAATTTAATTTATGGTGGCACCGAGGATATTCTTTCATCGGGAGCAAGCAGTGATTTTATTTTCTGGCAAATTCGTATTCCAAAAACAATGACGGCAGTTATCGCTGGCAGCGCACTTTCCGTCTCGGGACTAATTTTACAAATCATTTTCAGAAATCCCTTGGCCGGACCCTATGTGCTGGGAATCAGTTCGGGGGCTTCACTCATGGTTGCAGCAGCAATTTTAGCGGGAAATACTTTTCACCTGTTTTCAGTTTTTTTTATTGGAAAAAGTTTTATCGTGCTTGCCGCTATTACAGGAAGCTTTTTGGTCACCCTTTTAATTCTGATTATTTCCAAAAGAGTGAACAGCAACATAGTTCTACTTTTAATTGGCCTGATGTTTTCGCAGATCTGTGGAGCCATTCAAACCGCGCTCGAATATTTTTCGGATCCGAATAGTCTGAAGACCTTTGTCATTTGGGGCATGGGCTCGCTTGCCAACACCACTAATTTTGACCTGCTCATTTTTTTCCCTTTAACACTTATCTTTTTGGGATCCCTTTTATTTTTTATAAAACCACTGAATGCTTTATTGTTAGGACAAAATTATGCACAGAATGTCGGTATAAATTTTAACAGGAGTCGTTTTTACCTGATCTTAATTTCATCGGTGCTTACAGGGCTAACAACTGCTTTTTGCGGACCCATTGCTTTTGTAGGAATAGCAGTTCCTATTTTATCACGTATGGTTTTTAGTTCTTCCAAACAACACTTGCATTTTGCGTCTTGCTTATTGATTGGAAGCATTATTCTGCTCTTCTCGGATGCCCTATGTAATTCGGCTGTTAAGAGCATGTCGCTGCCTTTAAATATGATAACCACTTTAATTGGTGCGCCTTTGGTAATTTATTTAATGTTTAAGAACAAGCACTGGTAAATGAGTGGTTCAAAAAAAATAGTGATTCAAAACGCGAGCCTGGGCTATAAGAAAGCAGGTGAAGATCTTGTTATCCTAAAAAACATTAACCTGGATTTTTATGTCGGAGATTTTATTGGGGTGGTCGGCTTAAACGGCACCGGAAAATCAACTTTGATCAAAAGTCTTTGTGGTTTGCTGCCATTGGTTGGAGGAAGTGTTTTTATTGAAGATAAAAGAATAGAGGATATTTCGCTCACCGAACTTTCAAAAAAAATAGCCATTGTTTTAACCGAGAAAATCGGAGGGTTTAATTTAACGGCTTATGATGTTGTGTCGGCTGGACAAATTCCTTACACCAATTCATTTCATCAATTAAAAGCAGAGAATATAGCAAACATAGATGCCGCTATTAAGGTGTGTGGAATCGGAGATCACCAGCATAAGCCAGTAAACGAGTTGAGTGACGGGCTCTTTCAAAAAACAATAATTGCGAAATCACTGGCGCAGCAAACGCCTATTATGTTATTGGACGAGCCAAGTGCTTTTTTGGATTACGCTTCCAAACACGACTTGTTTTTGCTACTTAAAAAATTAGCCGAGGAACAAGGTAAATGTGTGCTGGTAAGTTCGCACGAGCTGGACCTTCTCATGAAATACTGTACAAAACTTCTGATAATTTCAGAAGAAAAAGCAGAACTCATCAGCGTTGCACACGCCCGGCAAAACGAAGCCTTCATGAAAATCGGCGGCGGGTTTCTTTAAGTGTTTTTCATTGGCTACTTGATAAAAAAATGAATCTGCGCTATCCGCGAAAGCAGAGTTAGACTCCGAGGAAGAACCCAAACTTACCAACATTTCGTAAAAGCCCATGAACATTAGAAATTAAAGTATATTTTTGTCGCCATTATTGCATTAAAAACTATGGCTCTTAAAGTAAAAACATCATTACTCCCCAATGCCGGAAAAGGCTTATTCACAGACAAAGCGATTAAAAAGGGGGAGCAAATAATTCAGTACAAAGGCGAAATCATCGACTGGAAAGAATACGAAAAACGTGTGAAAGAACACAAAGATGGATATCTTTTCTTCATCAATAAAAAACGATGCATTGATGCTTTTTCAACACCAGAGCACAAAGCACGTTATGCAAATGACGCAGCAGGACTCAGTAAAATAAAGGGTTTGAAGAACAACGCAAACTATGAAATTTTTGAAGACAAGTGTTTTATCGTGTCAAGTCGCGCTATAGAGCCAGGTGAAGAGATCTTTGTAAGTTACACGAAGGAATACTGGGACTGCATTCGTTACAACATTAAGCACGGGCTTAACAAAACAAAATAGAATTACTTCTTTTAATAGAATAAGTTCATGAGCAAATTCTTAATAGTAGGTCTTGGTAATATTGGCGATGAATACGCCGAGACCCGTCATAACATAGGATTTAAAATAGCTGATGAACTTGCAGCTTCCGGCGCAGTAAAATTTAGTACTGAGCGTTACGCTGATGTTGCCGAACTAAAACACAAGGGCAAACAACTCATCATTATAAAGCCCAGCACTTACATGAACCTGAGTGGCAAAGCAGTGAATTACTGGTTGCAAACTGAAAAAATTGAAATTGAGAACATGATGGTTTTGGTAGACGAGTTGGCTCTGCCTTTCGGAAAGATCCGCATTGGGCCTAAGGGCAGCGATGGTGGGCACAATGGCTTAAAAAGTATCCAGGAAGTTTTAAATACAAATAATTATCCGCGCCTTCGTTTTGGGATCGCAAACGAGTTTAATAAAGGCGGACAGGTAAATTACGTTTTAGGAAAATGGAACGAAGAGGAGTTAAAAACGCTTCAGAACCGGATAAAAATAGCATCAGACGCCATGAAAGCCTTTTCATTCATAGGACTTCAGCGTTGCATGAATGAGTACAATAACAAATAACAAATGTCGGATGCAAAAGAGCAAATCTTTTAACGCTTTTTCATTTTCTACTTTAGATTTTCCGTTTTCCATTAACTTTGCAGTATGCTTTACGAACAAATAGTTGGTCAACAGGAGCCCAAACACCGTTTATTGAAAATGGTGAAGGAAGAAAGGGTTCCGCATGCCTTATTGTTTTCAGGTAAGGAAGGCTGCGGGAATTTACCAACCGCTCTGGCATTTGCACAGCATTTATATTGTACAGATAAAAAGGAAACAGGCGCCTGTGGTGCTTGCGTGTCCTGCAACAAAGTTGCGAAGCTGATTCATCCCGATCTGCATCTTGTTTTTCCGATTGCAAAAAGTAAGGACGTAAGAAGTAGTGACGATCTCATCAAAGAATTTCGCGAAGTGTTTTTGCAGAATCCCTACATCACGCTTGACGGATGGTTTAACGAAATCAGTGCTGAAAACAAGCAGCCGATCATCCCGGTGGAAGAGGCAAATGAAATTTTAAAAAAGCTCAGCTATACAAGCTACGAAGGTTCCTATAAAATGATGCTGATATGGCAGCCTGAGAAAATGAACGCCGAATCGGCGAACAAACTTTTAAAAATTTTGGAGGAGCCGCCTGAGAAAACAATTTTTGTTTTAGTCTCTAACAACCCGGATCAATTATTGGCTACTATTTTTTCGCGCGTACAGCAAATCCCTTTTTATTCGTGTAGCGAACAGGAAATTACCGACGCACTGGTTTCGCAATATAAAATAAATGCTGATGTGGCCCGTCAAACGGCGATTCTTGCTAATGGCAGCTATTCGGAAGCTTTGCATCTTTTAACCCAGAACGAAGAAAGTGTTTCGTTCCTGAATAACTTCCAGACGTTTATGCGACTTGCCCTTAAGTTTGATTGTGGCAAAGCCATAACCTGGATTGATGAGAATGCGTCAACAGGTCGCGAAAAGCAAAAACAATTTTTGCAGTACGCTCTTGAAGTATTCCGGGATAGTTTAATGTTTAATTATGGCGACAAGAATCTTGTGCGTCTTAGCGGTCAGGAAAAACAGTTCCTTGAGAAGTTTGCGCCTTTCGTCAATCAAAAGAATTACGAAAAGCTTGTGGAAGAATTCAATAGCAACTATTATTTCATTGAGCGGAATGCAAATCCCAAGATTCTTTTTATGGATCTCATCTTAAAAACAAACGAGCTCATTAACTTAAAGTAAAAAGAGCTGCTCAAGCAGCCCTTCAGATTTGTTGGGGAAAGGTAAATAGGCCCTTACCTATTGAGGATTATTTTCTTAGTAAAGGTCTTATTTTCAATATCCAGTTTAATAAAATAAATCCCGATTGGTTTTCCTTCCAGATCGAGAGTTTTTATGAAAGCCTCCTCTGTTACATGTTCTTCCGAAGCATAAACGAGTTCTCCCACCAAGGAGTAAACAGAGATAATTGCTTTTTTTTGTCGAAGTCCGTTTAAGCTTAAATTAAAAAGACCGGATGTTGGATTCGGATAAAGTTCAAAAGAAAATTCTTCATTGCTTCCGAGGGTCGAAATGCCAGTGCCAATGGCAGGTGCAACAACATTTACATACACGAGCTGAGAACTATTTTCGTTGGAACGGAATATTCCATAGGAATAACAATAAGTTGAGGTTGAGCCACAGGAAACGGTTACAGACAGGCAGATGGAATAATTGCCTGCGGTAGAGTACGTGTGAGAAGCATAAAGTCCGGGGCTGGTGCTTCCGTCGCCCCATGACCAGCTGGCTGCGGTTACATTATAAGGGTAGGAAGGAATGGCGTTCCAGTACTGAGGAGTGTTGGTTGGCGTAAGTGTGAAATTAGCATTGGCATTGCAAACAACGCCTGTGATATTAAGGGCTTGTGTAAGACTGTCTTTACAAAAAGTATACGTACTGTCTTTGATAATGAGTGTTACGAAATGAGTCCCGGCATTAGAATAAGTGTGTTGAGGATTCTGGACGGTGGAGTAAATGCCATCTCCAAAATTCCAGTAATAACTTGTGATGGATGACGTTATCGCAGCACTACTGTTAAATTTAACAAGCCCGTTTGTGAGCATAGTATGTGTGAAATTAGAACTCAGAATACAATTTATAAGCGCAACCGTTTTGGACAAAGTGGAGGTGCAGGAAAAGCCATTCGCCGCAGTCATGGTAACTGTATAAACGTTCGTTGTGCTGTATGAGTGTGATGCTGTCGTGCCATTCCCGGTAAAGCCGTCTCCATAATTCCATAAAAAGGTCGAGCCAGGGATTGTTCCGGTAGAAGTGCTTACGAAGTTAATTGTATTGGTAGAGGTTTGAGTAGCATTAAAATCACTAAGTACATAGCAGACAAAGATGTTAGTACTATAAGTGCTTTGACAGGAAGGATTAGAATTAAGGATAGTAAGTGCCACATTGTAAGTGCCATATGTAAAACTCTGAACAGGCTGCATTCCTGCAGTGCCGGTGTTTGTATAGGTGCCGTTTCCAAAGTTCCACTGATACACAGTTGAACTGGTGGTGCCTGCTGAATAACTTATAAAAGTATATGTGCCGTTTGCTCCTGCAATATAGGAGAAGCTGGCTGCACAGGCTGGTCCCGCTACGTTGCTGACGAGCACCGTTTGAGTTGTCACACTTATCCCGCAAGTTGAATTTTGAGCAGAAAGGGTAACGGCATAAACGCCATTAGTTGTATAAGTATGTATAGGAGAAAAAGCACCACTGGTGATGCCGTTTCCAAAGTTCCAGATATAACTGGTGTTCCCGCTTGTGTTAAACGAGAGGTTTGTAAAATTAATCTGCCCGGATGTAAGTGGAACGAAACTGAAATTTGCAATTGCCGAGGGAATAACATTAACCGTAATGGTATCAATACTTAAGCAGCCAAAAACATTCGTACCAAAAAGAGAATAAGTAGCGGTAACAGAAGGCTGAACGGTTATCAAGTTGGCATTTGAGCCTGTACTCCAGGTATAAGTGGTTCCTGCAAAAGCTGTAAAAGTAAACGAAGCTCCCGCGCAAATTGTTGGATTGTTAATAGGAGCTATTGAAACAACCGAATAGGGATGGACAAAAACTATTTTTGTAGCAGAAGCAGTGCAATTATTGCCATTGGCTCCTATAACCGTGTAAGTTGTAGTAAAATTTGGACTAACGATTCTGGAAGGATTGATTATTCCACCGTTCCAGGTGTAAGTATTCGCACCACTCGCAACAAGTGTAGTGGTGATACCCGGGCAAACGCTGGAACTACCCGCGCCTGTGATAGTCAGCGTTGGCAATGGATTAACGGAAACCGAATACACAGCGGAATTCGTGCAACCGGAGACGCTTCCTGTAACTGTGTAATTTGTTGGCCCGAACGGGGTAGTAACATAATTACTTGTAGAAGGACCACCGGACCACGAGTAGCTACTTGCACCACCGGCATTGAGATTTACCGTGCCGCCAATACAAACCGGATTACTACTTGCAGTAACAGTTATAATCGGTGGTGGGATCACTTGTACAAGCTGCACAACTGAACTGGAACAAACACCTAAAAAACCGGTAACGGTGTAGCTGGTGTTAACCGTGGGACTTACAACGCTTACTGGCCCGGCAGGCCCGGCAGTCCAGGAATAAGAGGACGCCGACCCGGATGCGGTTAGCGTAGTTGTGCCAGATCCACTACAGACAAAACTGCTCCCACTCACGCTAATTGTGGGCGAGGGGGTAATAACAAAAGAAGATGAAGCGGTTGATAGTAGTACCGAAGTTGGCGAATAAGCAAAGCAGTTAATTGTGTAAGTTCCAGGACAGAGATAAGAAGTAGAGATAAAAGATCCATTGCTTCCTTGCGGAAAAATAAGTGTATAAGCAGGGGCACAACCAAAAGGTCCGGAAACAGCCCAGCTGTATGTGCTAGCTCCAGCCACAGTGCCTGTTACCTGAACGGAGGCTGTGTTAATCCCAAAGACCGGCTGACACTGGGGAACGCTCGGTGTGAAAGAAAACGAAAGCACCTGCCCTTTTGAACCTTGGCTATAAAAGACAAGCGTTAGGAAGAATAAAAGAAAGGTAAAATTAGATAGGCATTTGATTTTCATTTTTTGTTCTTCCCTCTAAATTATTTATAAGCCACGCAGATCAATATCTCCGCGCCTTCTATGTTTATAGACTTTGTATTACTGTAGAGTTTACACTTAAATTTTGCGTGGATCTTTTTCGTTGGTTGATCCTTCTCGTTTTTTTGGTTCTCGATTACAGAGAGAATTTCAAAAGAGCTGTCGCCCGGCTGCAGTTCATTGTTAGATGAGTAGGTCACGCCATTTGCGTCTACCCAGGTAATGACAACTTTTGAGAAGGCCGCCGCTGCGCTCACTTCTTCTATGTTTTTAATCGTATAATTAGCCGCACAGGAAGAATTATCAGTAATGGTTTTTGCATTATAGCTGGCGTATGCTGTATCGTTATTTTTATCAATCACACGTACATTAACAGCATAGGCTCCCTGGTATTTGTAGCTATTTGTAGGAGTGCTTTGAGTGGAAGTGTTACCATCTCCAAAATCCCATAAATAGGTAAGTGGTTCCGTGCCACCGTTCTTGAGAATGCTAAAATTAATCACATTGCCTAAAATTTCAGTCGACTGTATAGTGATTTTGCAGGATTTGTTGTTGATGTTGATCTTCTCTAAATTATAGATGCTGCTTGCACAGCCATTAGAATTTTCTGTTTTAAGAACCACGTTATATTTTCCGGATGTTTTGAAGTCAACAGTTGGCTGCGCCACAGAAGAAGTTTTTCCATTACCAAAAATCCACGAATACGTTGAAGACGGATTTGTTGCCTGAAAAACTACTTTGTAAGAAGGTCCCGGATCTCCATTCAAAATGGGATAATTAACGGGGCGGAGAGAAGTGTCAATCTTTGTAGGAATTAACAGCGAAGAGCGGTAATCATTAATCTGAATCTTAAGACTGTTGGCGCAGTTTGAACAATCTGTTTTTTTAAGATCAGCAATAAAAGTATAAACGAAATTTTCATCCAGTTTGTAAGAAGAGTACATGTAATAGCCATCAACGCCAGCCTCAAGGTTTATGGGCCGGCCATCGATCGTGATTTTCGAATAATACACTGCGGAATTCACGACCTCCAGAGGCTGAGGATATTCTTTCTTTTTGCAGGAAAAAATCCCGCCAAAAAGAGCAAATATGATAATAAATTTAAGCGGCTTCATTTTTATTTTTTTAGAAAATTATAAACCAATGTAAGTTTTAATCCGGTGTTTCTTTCGAAAACATTTGAATTAAAAAATGTATTGTCCTTTGTGTCTCTTAAACCATAATACAACTCGAGATTGGCTGCAAGATTTTTGTAAATAGCCCTTTTATAGAAAAGACTCAGTTGTGTATCATATTGTTTAAAGCCTTTTATATAACCGGAAGTCGTCGTCGTTTTCTCATCATACTTTTTGTTGAGCTTTTCAGTGTAGGTATAAAGTGTGCTTTGAATGTTGAGGAGGTAAGCGATGTTGCAGCCTATTCCAAAAGTGTTTTTAGTATTTAAGCTGTAGTTGAGTCTTAGTGGAACTATAGCATAATGCACTTTTACCGGCGTAAATACCGATACATGACTTTCTTCGCCCAGACCAAGATGAACAACCTTTGACGTGTAAGAGCTAAAGCTTAAATTACTTACAGATGTATAGTGCAGACCAATACTCAGGCTCATTTTAGACTTGAAGTTAGTGAAGTAGTTAATGCCAACTACAGGATTAAATCCACTAGCATCGTGCGATCCGGGATTTTTCCAACCGTAGGCATAATTCGGGCCAGCTTCGAAGGAGAAGATCACGAGGTCTTCTCTTGGTTTTCCTAATTCGCCATTATCATTATCGGCTGGAGCGGGCAATGCATTTGCAGAGTCTTTTGTAGCGGGAGGAAGTAAAGGAGACGGAGCGTCGTTCGCAAGCGAATAATTTGGACTAGGAGCGGGAATCTCTTTTGCAGGAAGGCTTTCGGGCGGTTCTGTTTTTGGAGGATTTGCCTGAGGAGTGACATCACTCGCGATATTTTCGCCTTCAGGTTTTGTTTTCGCCGGAACCTTAGTTTCAGGATTTCCCCCAGGCATTGTATTAACAGCAAGGGGAGTTGTTGTAGTGCTTTCCGGCAAAGGCGTTTTACTTGTTGGGGTTTTTGTATCGTCAGATCCGATCGCTAAAGGATTTGCACGTGGCGGAACATCCGCTGCCCCTAATGAAACAGGATTTTTTTCCGGAGGCGTTTTAATGCATTTTATTTCCACGCTAATTTTCGGCGCGCTCGTAACAATTTTTTCCAGCGTTACAGGATGTATTTTTTCAGGCGCTGGGTCATTCGTTAGATGGTCAGATGCACTGATAGTTTCGGGCTGATTGGCTGGTAAAGTGTTTGTAGGCATTGCCGCTGCTCGCTGTTGGAGCGGTGCTGGTTCGGTATTTAAATTGGGTTTTGGAGTCGAAGTAATTGGTTGAGAATCGGCAAGTGCTGTGGTAGCAGGCACTGGTTTTAATTCGTTAGCAGTAACCACACTTGTTTTTTTTACAGGAGAGGAAGGAGAGTTGGGTAAGAAATAAATGGCGGTAGATAGGGATACGATCAGTAGCGCAGCTGTAACCATAAACGGCGCTACTTTACGCGGCTTTTTGCTAACATCAATCATCTGGCGGGCTTTATCCCAGTTTGCTTCATCGAAAGTAAAATCTTTCGAAGCGAGCATGTCCGCTAGGGACTTTCTAAATCTTTCTTCGCTATTCATGAATACTGAGGTTTATTGGTGATTCAAATTTGCTTAACATTTCTTTTAATTTCTCCCGCGCCGAATTCAAATGCCACTTAGAGGTTCCTTCGCTGATATTCAACATGCCTGAAATCTCCCTGTGCTTATAGCCATCGATGTAATACAGGTTAAAAACTTGTTGACTGGCCGGCGGCAATTTTGAAATAAAAATGTAGATCTGCTCCACATTAATTTTTGTAATCGCGTGGTTGATCTCCGAGTACTGATCCGATTCATGGTAACCTTCTATATATTCCAGGTTGCCCGTATGAACTTTCTCTTTCTTGTATTCGTTTATTAATGTATTGATCATCACTTTTCTAATCCAGGGCTTAAAGGGTATTTCAGTGTTGTATCTCTCTAAATTGGTTAATATTTTTAGAAAACCTATGTTCAACACCTCTTTCGCCCGGTCAGAATTTCGTGTATACCTCACACAGATACTCATCAGGTAACTATACGTCGCTTTATAAAGGTCGTACTCCGCCTTACGCTCACCTTTAATACAAGCTTCTATCAGTGTTGGCTGAATGTCCATTAAATAGCAGATCTACTAAACCAATACAGGCTCAAATCCTTATTGGTTGGGTGTAAGGTTAAATATTACGAAACGGGCGAATATGCCATTTCTTAACCAAATGTAGTAAAATAAGGGGTCCTAAAAGTTGACCTCCTACCTTATTCACCTCTTACAAGGAAGAAAGTTCTTTGGCTGGGTTTAACCTGAAATTTGCGTTTTTAGGCAAAATCCATTAAAAATGGATTAATAGTTACGCACTTTTGGGTAAAATGGAGTAAAAAGTGAATTTTTCATAGAGATAGAATTAGTATTACGGGAGATTCAGGATCAGTTTCCGAAGCATGTTCATTGCAGCGGCGGCAGTCATAAGAATGTTTCTTTGGCGGTTATCTCCAAACTGGAATTTGTGGGTAAGGAGTTTTTCTTTGTTAGCCACGGCAACCCAAACCGTTCCTACAGGTTTTTCTGGAGTACCACCGTTTGGACCTGCAATTCCTGAAATAGAAATGGAATAGTCACTACCAAATTTTTTCATCACGTTTTTAGCGAGCTGTTCCACAACTTTCTGGCTCACCGAACCAACAGTGGTGAATAAACTGTTGTCCACCTGCAAGAGTTCGTGTTTGGAAAGATTGGTATAAGGTACGACCGCACCTTTAAAAACCTCGGAAGCTCCAGGAATAGCGGTAAACAAAGAAGAAATATATCCTCCGGTGCAGCTTTCTGCAAGGGCGAGTGTTTGTTTTCGTTCTCTCAGAAGCTCACTGACAATAAATTCAAGCGTCGGCGTTTCTTCCCCATAATTTTCGTAACCGAAAATATATTTACCGATCAATGGTTTTAATTTTTCAGTTTCTTCGTCAATGTTTTTCTGCAAAGCGATTAGATCTTTACCATAAGAAGAAAGACGAAGCCGCACAGAGCCTGGCTGTGGAAGGTAAGCCAGCTGAATGTTTTTCAAGACAAGTGCGTCTTCCCAAGCTTCCACCAGTTCGGAAATAACAGTTTCGCCAACGCCTTGGGTTAAAATTGTTTTATGGTAGATATGCGCTAAAACATTTTCACTTATAATTTTTGGAAGAATGAGATCACTCATCATCGCCTTCATTTCATAAGGCACGCCGGGCATGCTGACAAATACGGTGTTGTTTTTTTTCATCCACATGCCGGGAGCGGTGCCATTTGTATTCCTGATTATAGTGCAGCCTTCAGGTACCATGGCCTGCAGCCGGTTAATATCGTTGACCTCACGCCCTCTTTTTGTAAAATAATCCGTGACTTCTTTCAGGACATCTTCATTCATCACCAATGTTGTATTAAAATAATTGGCAAATATTTTTTTAGTGATGTCATCTTTCGTTGGACCAAGGCCGCCGGTAATAAATACAAAATCGGCCCGTTCTGCCGCATCGTTAAAGGCCTTGGTAATTGCGTTTTCTTCATCAGCAACACTGGCCATATGCGCCACCTTAATTCCCGCCAGGTTCAGTTGCTGGGCAATCCACACGCTGTTTGTGTTTGTGATTTGTCCTATCAGAATTTCATCTCCTATCGTCAGTATTTCCGCCTTTATCATTGGAATTTCACATTTTTTAAAGGACTAAAATTAACGATTAGTTTATCTTTGGGAACAGCTTTTCTTGATTATTTATGAAGACAATATAAAATCAATAAAAGTAAAACCCGTTTGGGAAATTATAAATCAACTATCTAACATTCAATACATGAAAAAAATCCTTCTAGCCGCATTTAGCCTGGCTTTCTTAACAGGTACTGCACAAATTAAACTTAAAAGCGTGTTAAATAAAGACAGTCTTTCCAAAAAAACAAAAGCTTTAACGGGCACCTCAAAATTGAGTAACGAAGAAGTGGTGAAAGGATTGAAAGAGGCATTGTCAGTGGGCACGAACAACTCTTCTTCCCTGGCGAGCAAACTTGACGGTTTCTATAAAAATCCGCGTTTATATATTCCATGGCCCGAAGAAGCAAAGGAAATGAAAGCAAGGTTATTAAAAATGGGCTTTGAAAAAAAGATCGCGGAGTTTGAAATGAGCCTGAACCGCGCTGCAGAAGAAGCAGCCTTAAAAGCGGCGCCGGTATTTGTTGATGCGATTACCAACATGAGCGTGCAGGATGGGTTCGCGATTTTAAACGGAGCCGACACTGCTGCAACCAACTACCTGCGCAAAACAACTTACACGCCCTTAAAGAATAATTTTTTACCGGTTGTAAAAACTGCTATCGAAAAAGTAAATGTTACAAATTATTGGAATCCTTTAGTAACAGCTTATAACAGAATTCCTGGGGTGAAAAAGCAAAATCCTGATCTGGACGATTACGTTACTAATAAAGCGATTGTTGGACTTATGGTTTTAATAGCCGATGAAGAAATCAAGATCCGAAAAGATCCGGCAGCCCGCGTTACTGAGCTCCTGAAAAAGGTATTCGGAAACAAAGGATAATCGTTCAGATAACTTACTTTAGAGAAGTGCAAAGCATTGGGCACTTCCACTCGTCACTAGTTAGGGGCTAAGCAGCCCTTTTGGTGATGGACCTTGACTAGTTTCTTTCACAGGAATTTACTAAAGAGATAAAATCTCCGTTTTTTAAATTATTATTCTCTATCAAAAAGATACCATAATCGTCTAGTCGTGTAATAGAGAAGGCTGCATCTTGCACGCAGGGTAGTTTATCGAAATTAAAATCGACGGACAGAAAAATAAATTTCCTTAAAACTTTGTCTTTATTGCCGTTGCGCACCCAGTAGCGCCGTTCTGCTGACGTTTCTTCGCTATCCGGGAAGTCTTTGAATATGGCTTGTCCCCCATAGTTCATGTATGTGCTCAGCCAAAAAGTGTTTGAAATAAGAAGGTGCTCTGTTCCGTTAGTTTTGCAAATGTCTTTAAAGGCGCTGCATCCGTCCACCACTGTTTTTAATGGGATAAGGTGTACACCATTCCAGCGCTTTTCATCGGTATGATAAACATAGTTGGATTTAAAAGTGTAAAATTTATATACCGAAAAAGTTAAAGCAAGAAGGATAAAGAAGTTAAGAAATGGTCCTGACCGAAACCAAAAAAACACGCTGAATAAAACAATCACTACGGGGATGCCGATATACATGCGGCTAAAGGAGTAAAAGGGCCAAACCACGCCTTCATGCACCTTGCTGGTGCAGAATGACAACAGAATAATTCCGAAAAAAGAGAGAAACGCCACGAACGCAGAGCGATTGATAATAAAGAGAAACAGGGTCATCAAAAGAAGCAAACCTAAAAGCATGGCTGAGTTCTCATCCGTTAAAAAAGTTACATGCGCGAAACTTTTATCGAGGTGTTTGAGCGTATCGAAAAAGTAAGTGAATGACCAGTTGTTACTGAGGCCATAAATAATATAATCGGGATGATCTTTGTAAAATTTATCGAATAATAAATAGCAAGGCCCGGCAAACAATAAACACAACAGCGTTACGAAATAATATTTTTTGTTCTTGTAATTGTGGAGAAATAAGAAGGTCATCAATGGAACGCTCACCACGACAGAGTTTGGCGTTACAAAATAACCCAGCACGGATAGAAGCGTATTGAGAACAAGAAAGCCAAAATGGGTTGGATTTAATAAGCTGAGGATAAAAAAGCTGGTAAAAAAGACACCGCTCACGCCTCGCGGAAGGCTGACCATGAAATCATAACCTGCACACATGCACATGAGCAGGCAGAGAATGAGAATGCCATTTTCTTTACGGCCTTTGTAAAACAAATAAAAAGCAGTAAACAAAAAAGGAAAGAGCGAAACAAAATGTGTAGCAATTGGCAAAGCATAATAAACAGGGACACCAAGCCAGTAAAGCGGCACGGAGAGAAGAGATTCCATGAAAGTATTGTAATCCTGACCGTAAAATCTCGGCTCGTAGAACAACCCTTCCGAATAGTCTTTTATGCCCGCCCAGAAAAAAGGAAGGTCAGAGTCGATGCAATTAATATTGACATTTAGAAAAAGAACTACGCGGTTAACGAGAATAAGTACTAGCAGTAAATAAAAAATACTGTTTAAGAAAATATCTTTTTTATAGAATGGCATATTCTTGGCTTAGGCCCATTTCTCAAGTATTGCGCCTTTTTCAAAAAAGCGCGCTACTTTTTTTTCAGTTTCAGTATCTAATTTTAACTCTGGTGCGTGAAATGGTTTTTTGCGCGCGTCAATGATCATTGCTCCATTACAGCCCCAGTGTTTGTTTTCCGTTACTTCGCTCACCCCGTAAATGTCGTGACTGGGATTACTGCGTGTATAAGTGATCCATACATAGTCATTTAAGTTTTTCGATGTATCGAATTTAAAATTGTCGTAAATAATAATTTGTACAATGCCTTCAAAATTCTGCTGTCTTTGTTCGATCCAGGTTGCGAGGTTCTTAATTTCTTCTTTTGCTGTTGCATAGTTCGTAAATGCTGGGAGTTCTAATGCTAGGACACCTTCCATCAAAAGAACCGGATGAGTAACCAAATTACATTCGTCAATTGTTTTGGGCAGGCTTGTTTTCAGGTCGCGAATCTTATCGCCATAAGCCGCAACAACTAATTTACTTCCTTCGTTGATCTCATCACTACTGTAGTCCAGCGTATCGATAGTTGTTTTGGTATAAAAATGAAGGTCGCGTTTCAAATCAATCCTTTCAAAAATATATTTAAAGAATCCGCGGATGTCGTGGCAATTTATTTCTTTTGATTCGTCAGCACTAATAAACAAATATTTGGCAAGACTTAATTGTCCGGTGCCTAAGATGCGGTTTGCTTGTGTGAGCAATTCAGCTGGACGTTTATTTTTTAAGTAAGGCGTATACCGTTCGCTTCCAACCGCTAGTAATAAGGGATGCACCCCTGCGGCATCTACGGCATGTACTTCTTTAACGCCCGGAATCTCAGTTGGTATGGCGCTTCCACTGATCTCGTGTATGAGGGCACCAAACGCCGTGTCTTCCTGAGGCGGTCTTCCCACCACAGTGAAAGGCCAGATTGCATTTTTTTTGGCATATACTTTATGCACGCGCATCAGGGGGAAAGGATGCTTTAAACTGTAATAGCCTAGGTGGTCACCAAAAGGACCTTCCGGCTTATTTTCATTTGGATAAACTTCTCCGGTAATTACAAAATCGGCATCCAGGGAAATACAATAGCCATCTTTGTAAGCATATCGAAAACGTTTGCCACCTAGGGCCCCTGCGAAAGTCAGCTCGCTGATGCCTTCTGGTAAGGGCATTACCGCTGCCAGTGTGTGTGCCGGTGGACCACCGACAAAAATGCTGACTTTAAGGGGAATGTTTTTTTTGTTAGTTTTGTTTTGATGCACACCAATGCCGCGGTGGATCTGGTAATGCAAACCAATTTCCTTATCGGTAACATACTCATTGCCGTTCAGCTGAATACGATACATGCCAAGATTGGACGCCATCACACCCGGTTTATCAATGTCCTCGGTATATACCTGAGGAAGTGTCACAAATGCGCCGCCATCTTTTGGCCAGTGTTTAATTAAAGGAAGGTCTGAAATTTTTATTTCCTCGAAATTTCCGGAAGCAAGAGATGCTTTTTTCGGAAGGGCTTTGTAAGCTGCCAATCCGGTGGAAATATATTTTAAAGGTTGCTTCAAGGCTGCCATGGGATTATTGCGCAGCTGCACGAGTTCCTGCATCTTTTCTAAAGTGCCCCGGAACATAAATTTGCTTCGTTCAATAGTTCCGAAAAGGTTACTAACGGTTTTGTACTTACTGCCTTTTACTTTCTCAAACAGAATAGCCGGCCCGTTTTTTGAAAAAACCTTTAAATGAATGGTCGCCATTTCAAGCACTGGGTCTACTTCTTCTTTAATTCGGACTAAATGCCCGTTTTTTTCTAGGTCTGCAATGCATGCGTTTAAATTCTGGTATCTCATGTAAGGTCTTATACGGTATTAAAAAAATGAATAAACTTTTGACGCCTGGAATTTTTTATAGAATCCCGGGGTTTTTGAATTGAAGCGCCATCCCATGATAAATCCACCGCCTAAGGATTTATTGGTGAGCCCTACAAAGCTACTATTATAAACTGCAAAATCATTTCTTGAAAACGACATAAAATAGAAACGCCTAAAATTCATACCGAACGAGCCTCTTACATCACCTGATACGGAAAAGTAGGAGAGGTTGCGTGGAGCGCCATCTATATAGTTATAGGTTCGCCATTGTTGCTCGGGTCCTACAATAAACATAAAATGCACGAAAAAGGCCCGCCAGATGACAAGAGTTGCTGCACCTCCTGCGTTAAGCGAAAGAGCAAAAACTTTCAGGCCGTTCATTTGGCTGTAGCCGCCGTAATAAGGTCGTGCCGCCACCGGAAAAAATGAACTGTCATTCCGCATGTAATTATAAGTGGTGTTAGCGCTGAAGATCCAGGTAGCACCGCTTTTGAGTTGTCGGTAATTACAAACGTATGCAGAACGAACAGAGTAACGTTTATTATTGGTAAAGTATAAAAATTTACTGCGCACGAGTGTATTGGTGAAATTCGGCTGATAATAATAATTGCCGGTTTCTTTGAATGTGCTGTCGTATGTTGGAGAATTACTGTCGTAAAAGCCTTTGAAATACCTCACTGAATTTTCAATAAACCATTTGTTACCACCAAAATTTAAATTGCCATTCAAGGTTTTTGTATTGCCTTTCCCAGCGCTGTTGTTTTGGGGCGTAGATTTTACAGCAAAGCCAAAGCTGAATTTGTCGTAATTAATTTCGATGCCGGTTGTGAGGCGCGATTCGGCCATATAATTGGTGTGGGAGAAGCCCAGAGTGTCCCTCTCTTTGAACTGCTGGAATTCGTTATTGAAATTGCGGTAAGATTGAAAAATACCAACCATGAGGTTGGATCTGAATTTCTGATACCGCAACGTATCCCAGGATGGCTGTTTCTGAGCAAACACACTGCCCGTAAAAAACAAGAACGCGATCAGGTATTTCATTTTTTAATTAGCTTTGTGAAGGTATAATTTTTACACGAAACTATGTTACATTTTTTGCAAAGTCAGGAAGGGATAAAGAAGATCATTCCTTCTGTGGAAGCCATTAGGGAAGATATTAAAATACGGGAAGACAGAATTACTTCCTACTTCGACCGTTTCGTAAATACCATTATCGAATTCACGCCGAGTGTTATTTCCGCACTTATAGTTCTCATTATTGGCATGTGGGTCGTTAACCGTATTGGCAAGATTGCTGAGAAAGCGATGGTACGGAGAGATCTGGAGGTAAGCCTGCGAACATTTTTGAGAAGCCTGGTAAGCATCGGCTTAAAGATCATTTTAATTGTAACAGTTGCGGGCATGCTGGGAATCGGTACCACAAGTTTTGTAACTATTCTCGGAGCAGCGGGTCTCGCGGTAGGTTTGGCCTTACAGGGCTCACTCTCTAATTTTGCTGGAGGTGTTTTGATTTTAATTTTCAAACCTTTTAAAGTAGGCGATTCGATAGAGGCGGGGGGACAAGCCGGGGAAGTGATCGAGATCCAGATCTTTAATACTATTTTGTTGACTGCCGATCATAAAACGGTGATTCTTCCAAACGGACCTTTGTCCAATGGACCTATTGTGAATTCAAGCCGGCACGGAGATGTGCGTATAGATATTGTTCTAACGCTGAGTAATGAAAATGATCTTTCTCAGGTAAAACACGTAATTGCAGAAGTGCTTAATTCTAACAGTAAAGTATTGGAGACGCCAAAGCCAGGGGTTTTTGTAGGCAAGGTGGTTGAAGGAAGCGTGATCATGCACGCACGTCCGTATTGCCTGCCCGGCGATTCAGGCGAACTGACAAGTGAATTATACGATGAGTTTAAAATAGCTTTTGAGAGAAACGGGATTAAGCAGGGTGCCGCGCCTAAGAAAGAAGCGTAGTGCGATGCCGGGGTTATGAGCGCTTAACGGTTGCTTTTGGCCGCAGCCCTTATAGTTATTAGGAACGAGGGTTATGAAATCAGCGGACAATATAACCAGTCGATAAACCATAAATCTTTGTAATCCGCCTAATCAGCGGCAAAAATCGTAAACATGAAAATATCAGAAGCCCAACAGATCGTCGACGAGTGGATCAAGAAATACGGGGTCCGTTATTTTAACGAGCTCACCAATACCGCCATGCTCATGGAAGAGGTAGGCGAAGTCGCAAGAATTATGGCACGCCGCTACGGCGAACAAAGTGAAAAAGAAAGCGATAAACAAAAAAGTCTGGAAGATGAACTGGCCGACGTTATGTTTGTGCTCATTTGCATTGCCAACCAAACCGGAATCAATTTAGAAACCGCCCTTCAAAAAAATCTCGATAAAAAAACCAATCGCGATAGCGAACGGCATTTGAGTAATGAGAAGTTGAAGTAGAATTTTCTCTAAGCCTGATTTGGAAGAACAGACTCTTCCAGAATGACCAAATCAGGCCGTGCACTGTCAATCCCTATCTGGCCCTGCCCCGGTAAATCTTGGGGTGCCGAAGGAACTAATTGCGGGAGTAATCAGCAGAATAGAATTCCCTTTAAGCCTAATTTGGAAGAATAGATTCTTCCAGAATGACCAAATCAGGCCGAGCATATGCTGTCATACTGAAATTTATCCTAATAAAACACATTAGCATTACTAAATAAATTCAAAAATAATTTTGCTTTGCGAATCTTTTGATCTTCTGCGTAGAGATATGGATTGCCATACGTATCAAGCATCGGGATATGACAGTTCTTTGCTTTGTTCCATTTTTTTGGAAGGAAGCGCATGTCGTGAATCAACTGATTTTGCACAGCGTTACGAATTTGTTCCGCATCTATGCCGGCATTCAACTGTACATTTTGAGAATAGCCCATGTTGTATTTTACCTGTGCGCTTAAAAGGCCGTGCGAGGTATTTGCGTAAACACTTCCAAGGGTATCCATATAACAGTCGTAATTAAATTCTGGCCTTTTGATCTCGTGTTTAAATCCCATTTTACCTGTCCACATCACGCAGCTAATGGCGGCCTGAAACTGGTCTTCATACTGATATTGCACTAGGAAGGCAGCTGTTCTAAATCGGTCCAGAATTTTTCGCGCTAAAATATCATTCTCTGTAATAAACGAAATTTTATCAAACTGAAAAGCAACCAGACCCGTCTGCTGTGAAGTTCTGCTTTTATTGAACCAGGCATTGTAAGAATAAGCAATGGCATTATTGTACTTTGTCTGGTTTGAAACAGAAGACAAAAAAGGATTAAAAAAAGAATGCGTTGCGCCGTAGCCAAAAGAAACTCCCTGCGACAGGACTAACTCAGGGTGTCGGAGTTTTGGCCCAAGACTTTTAAAATTAAAGTATGCGCGTACTTCGGTATTCGCCTGAAAAAAATCGTTGACGTAGAAAAAATTAAAATTAAAGCCCAGTCTTTGAAAGTGTGTACCGAATGCAAAATTAAGTCCGACATTAAATCCCATATTCGCGTTTTTGGGAACAAGCTCCTGCGCTGAGAAACGAAGAGGAATGAAGACCAAAAATAACGCGAGTTTAAGGAGTATGTTCCTGCTGGAAGCCAATGAGTTTTTGCTGAATAAGTTGTGGCGTTAAATTTAAGCCATTTACAGTGATATGCGCCTGCTTGTAAAATTTTTCACGTTCCGAAAGAATTTCACTGATGTGTGTGCTGAGGTCTTCAGGAGAAAGATTTTTCAAAAGTGGACGCGTGTCTTTTGACTCGCTGATGCGCGTAACAAGTGCCGGAACCGGCAATTCAATATAAATAAGCGCGCCGTTCTTTTTAATCGCTTCAAGATTAGCGTTAAAACAAACAGTGCCTCCGCCGAGTGAGAACACATGCGGATCTTTAAATTTTAAAAGTTCGTTCAGACAAGCGGTTTCTATCTCGCGAAATTTCGCTTCACCTTCTTCTTCAAAAATTTCGGGAATGCTGCGCTTGCTTTTTTTCTCGATGTATTCATCAAGGTCGATAAAACGCGTTTTTAATAAGGGAGCCAGTGTTTTACCGGCGGTTGTTTTACCGCTTCCCATAAAGCCGGTGAGGAAGACGTGCTGCTTGAGTTTCATTGCCATTTTATGTTTGACAAGGTACGGAATTTTAGTACAGCGGGACTTTACAATTTAAAGCGCATAGTCCACAAGAGGGCTTCTAATTAGTGTCTGTCCGAAAACTCCATGTTCGTCGTTGTGTCAAAAAAAATAATCGTTCATTTACCCCAGTAAACCTCACAATCATTTTTTTTAACACGCCTCGAAACTGAGTTTTTCCATCCAAACACCTAGTTTTCGGACAGACACTAATTATTAAAAAATAGTCCAGAGTGAACGTGGGAGAGATACGCTCGGCTTTTATTTCCTTATCAGTCTCATGGTTGTAAAAACCAGTCCTGGCTGCGGTTAAACAGGTAGCGAATGGCTGAAGATTATAATTCAGGCAGATAAATTTTATTTTGCCGTGGTTTAAAATTTGTGTATATTTGACCTCCTAAATTTGCGGATGTGGCGTAATGGCAGCCGCACCAGACTTAGGATCTGGCGCCGCAAGGCGTGGGGGTTCGAGTCCCTTCATCCGCACACAGAAAGCCCATCCCTAACCGGTTGGGTTTTTTGTTTAAATAGGCCCGTGTGGCGAAATTGGCAAACGTTGCGGTCTCAGAAGCCGTTGGTGTAATTACCTTGAGAGTTCGAGTCTCTTCGCGGGCACAAAAAAGCCCCTGATTTAGGTCAGGGGTTTTTTAATTTGCGGAACGCATCGAAACAATAGAAAATGCAGAGCGCTAAATTTTAAAATTCGAATTTGTATCCCACCCCTTTTACGGTTTTAAAATACTCATCGCCAATTTTTTCGCGCAGCTTGCGGATATGTACGTCAATTGTACGATCGCCTACTACTACTTCATCGCCCCAAACCTGGTCGAGAATAAATTCACGTGTAAACACTTTACCCGGTTTACTGCTCAATAACGCAAATAATTTAAATTCTTTTTTCGGCAAGGCAATTTCAACTTCGTTTTTAAAGACAGAATGTTTTTCCTTGTCAATACGCACGCTGCCAAATTCTACATTTGATTCTGAATTCGCCGCCGTTTGTAATCTCCTTAACAAAGCCTTTACGCGGCTGATGAAAACCCGTGGCTTGATCGGTTTTGTGATATAGTCGTCGGCGCCAACTTCAAATCCTGCAATCTGTGTATAATCTTCGCTGCGGGCAGTTAAAAATGCAATGATAACATCCTGCAATCCCTTTTGCTCACGGATTTCGCGGCAGGTTTCAATTCCGTCCATATCCGGCATCATTACGTCCAGGACGATCAGGTGCGGAATTTCTTTTTTTGCGATCTCAATCGCGTCTTTGCCATTATTTGCCGTTAAAATCTCGTACCCCTCTTTCTTCAGGTTGTAGCCAAGAAATTCAACAATATCCGGCTCATCATCCACTAACAATATTTTAAATGCTGAATTACTCATAGTATAAAATTATGATACAAAATTAACAAAAACGCTTTCGGGGCAAAGTTAACTTATCATTAAGTTATTTAACGAAAACAACTATTATGTTAAACTTTTGGTAACATGAAATTTAAATACCAATAATTTTAGTTTGCGTTTTTTGCAGCATAAAATTTATGGTATGCAAAAGTATTTAACAACGCTCACACTTTTATTTCTTACGACTCTTTTTAGCGCACAAACGGGAAGGATTTCAGGAACAATTTTAGACTCCAAAACAGGGGAAACATTGCCTGGGGCCACAGTTTTAGTGGAGGGCACGTCTCGTGGAGCTTCCGCGGACTTCGACGGAAAATTCGCAATTAATAATGTTCCCGTTGGGAAAGTAACGCTTGTAGTAAGCTATATCTCTTATACTTCTAAAAAAATCGCAGAGGTAACTGTTTTAGTGAATGATGCAACAGACGTTAACGTACAACTTGATCCCTCATCTTCACAAGATCTTACTGAGGTAGAAGTAGTGGTAACTTTAAACAAAGAAAACAACACTGCCCTTGTGCTTCAGCAAAAGAACAATGCCAGCGTGAGTGATGGGGTAAGTGCTGAAACCATTAAACGCACACCCGATAGAAATACTAGTGATGTTTTGAAACGCGTAAGTGGTGCTAGTATTCAAGATAATAAATTTGCAATTGTACGAGGCTTAAATGAGCGCTACAATGCCGCTTATTTAAACGGTGCGCCTCTCCCAAGCACAGAGAGTGATAGAAAAGCTTTTTCTTTTGATTTGTTCCCTTCCAACATGCTTGATAACCTTGTTATTACAAAGACCGCGCGCCCTGATATGCCGGGTGAATTTGCCGGCGGAATTATTGAGATCAACACTAAAAACATACCGGAGAAGAATTTTGTTTTAGTTTCTGCGGGTGCTGGTTATAACACGCTAACAACAGGGAAAGAAAGATTGTATTACAAAGGAGGAAAAACTGATTGGTTAGGAACCGATGATGGAACAAGAGCCTTGTCGGATAAAATACCCGATTACGGAGAATTCCCAAATGACGTGAATTTACAGGGACAGCTGGCACAAAAAGTAAGTTCAAGTGATTGGGGTGTCTATAATAAAAAATTTGCCCCTAATTCAAGTTACCAGGCATCAGCCGGATGGAATTTTAAAAGAAAGGAAAAAGATTTTTTTGGTCTTTTAGGATCTTTATCTTACAACAACACAAACTCGTATTACACCACTGAAAGACTTGCTTATCTGTCTGGGTCACCAAACGACGTGAATGATCCTCTTTTATTGGATAAAAAGTTTCTGGATAAAACTTACCAGAATCAAAAACTAATCGGAGTTTTGTTAAATGCTTCTTGCAAATTAAATGAAAATAATTCGATAAGCTTTAAGAACCTATATAGCATTGCCTCTGATGATCGGGTAATTGAAAGGAATGGAACAACAACCCCTGTTGAAAGAAATCCACTACTTGTGAGATCCACTGCATTATGGTTTACACAAAACAATGCCCTAAGCAGTCAGTTAATTGGTGAACATTACATACCAAAAGCAAAAATTAAAATCAATTGGAATGGAAACTATGCCAATGTAAAACGGACTATTCCTAATTTAAGAAGACACACCTATAATCGCTTAACTTACCTTGAGGATAAGAATACTGATCCTTCCGAACCACCTTTCTATGATCCCAACGATACCACCTGGAGGGCACAAATAGCAACAAGCAACACCTCTAGTAATGATTATTCTGGGGTAATGCTGTGGAGTAAACTTAATGAATTTATTTACAATGGAAAATTAGACCTTACGCACAATCATAAACTTAACAAAAACGTTTCTCTCGAAAGTAAAGTTGGCGGCCTTTACCAGCACCGCGACAGAGTTTTTGATTTCAGACAATTTTCATACGCAGAGTATGGTGGATCTGGCGGCTCTACTGTTTACAATTCAAATTTAAACTACCTGCCAACAAATGAAATATTTACGCAACAAAATATGGGAGTTTTAACTCCTTCCTCGTCAACTTCCCAACAAGTCGGAGGCTTTAAGTTATTGGAGTCTACCTTACCGCAAAGTTCTTATAAGGCTAAATCTAATTTAACAGCGGGGTATGTTATGGCAGACGTGAAATACCGCAGCTATTTAAGAGTTGTGGCAGGCGCGCGTGTTGAAAGCTATAAACAAACGCTTGAATTTTTCGACGTGCGGTATCTGATTAACAAGGAGGTTATAAATCGTGATACTACCGTTACTGATATTCTACCTTCTCTTAACGTAATTGTTTCTCCTACTGATAAAATCAATTTGAGAGCATCCTACTCTAAAACAATTAATCGTCCTGAGTTTAGAGAACTTGCTCCGTTTCTTTTTTATGATTTTAACACTCAGTTTAGTCTACAAGGCGACCCTAACCTTAAAAGAGCGTTGATAGATAATTATGATCTCCGCTTTGAATGGTTCCCGGGGTCCGGCCAATTGGTTTCCGTTTCTGGTTTTTACAAACAATTTGAAAACCCTATTGAACTTTCGAAGGGCCAAAACGCCACAGATCTTACTTATAAAAATGTACCCAGCGCTTTTTGCAGAGGGGTGGAATTCGAGTATAGAATTAACGTAGGAAAATTTCACAAAAATGATTCGTCTTTTATCGGCCGCGTTTTGGATAATCTCACCCTCTTTACCAACCTGTCTTTAATCGAATCTAAAATTGACCCAAAAAACACTTATGCTCTCTACGAACGTCCTATGCAAGGCCAATCGCCCTACTTGCTTAATGGTGGATTATCTTATATCGATTTAAAAAACAACTACAGCTTTAGCGCGATGATTAACAGGGTTGGACAAAGAATTTATATTGTTGGAAACGATCAGTTTGAAGAAGTTTGGGAAATGCCCAGAACTGTAGTGGATTTGCAGGCCTCCAAAAGCTTTTTTAAAAATAAACTCGATATCAGGTTTAATATCAGAGATTTATTCGCAAGCAGTCAGCCCTTGCGTTTTGTACAAAATTTTGACGCAAAGCGGTTAAAAGCAAAGTCAGAAAATACCGCTCCCTTTTGGTTGCAAACCGTGGGCACTACATTATCACTACAGGTTATCTATAAATTATAATAAATCTCTTTTTCTTAACATTGAGAAAATGTATTAATATACTTAACTTAAAATTAAAGTAACATCTGGAAGACATAAATAGAGGAACTTTGCCAGACAATTTTAAATAAAAAATCATGAAAAAAATTCTATTCTCAGCCTTATCACTCTTTACTCTGACTTCAGGTATTGCCCAATCAGGCTTTTTCACAAAAACTTGTTATCGTGGTGCTTTTGCGCCGGCACCAGCTGCGCCTTGGACAGACAATTGGACTGAGTGGGATCCACAAAATAAAGTTTATCCTGCGCCAACTGTAACTGTTAATGCTAACGTAACTACAAACACTACATGGGCAGCAGGCCAAACGGTGTTACTACAAGGTCCAATTTACGTTACAAATAACTCTATATTAACTATTCAAGCAGGTGTTGTTATTCGTTGTGCAAAAAATTTAGGCGGTGCGCTAGTTGTGACCAGAGGTTCACAACTCATTGCTAATGGTACTGCAACCGCTCCTATTGTTTTTACATCGGGGGAAGCTGCTGGATCACGCACGGGCGGCGATTGGGGAGGAATTATTTTATTAGGAACCGCTTCAAATAACTATACCGCAGGTGTTAACTTCATCGAAGGCTTACCGCAAAGCGCAAATAGCGAGCATGGTGTTGCTTCACCAGGCTTGTTCAACGATAATGATAATTCAGGTTCTTTAAAATATGTGCGTCTTGAATTTGGTGGTTTTCCATATCAACCGAATCAGGAGATCAATGGTTTAACCATGGGATCTGTTGGTAGAGGTACAACTTTAGAACACATTCAGATTTCTTATGTTCTTGATGATGCCTACGAATGGTTTGGTGGAACAGTAAATGCAAAATGGCTTGTAGCTTATCGCACTCTTGATGATGATTTTGATACAGATTTTGGTTATAGAGGAAATGTTCAATTTGGTCTTATTGTTCGTGATCCAAATATTGCAGATATCTCCTTATCAGAAGGGTTTGAATCAGACAATAATTCAGCCGGTACTACTTTAACTCCTGTCACTTCTGCAATTTTTAGTAACGTTACAATGGTTGGTCCGTACAGAGGAGCTTCCACAAACACTGTCAACATTAATTACCGTCGCGGTGCACGTATTCGCCGTGCAAGTAATCTGAAAATTTACAACTCACTTTTCATGGATGTTCAAAGAGGAATTCATATTGATGGTTCTGCCTGCGAAACTGCTGCTACAAACGGTGCTATCGCCTATAAAAATAATATCGTTGCCGGAACTTCAGCAGGTAAAGTTACTGAAGTAAATTCAGGAAGTACCTTTAATGCACCAGCTTGGTTCGGAGCAAATGCAAATGATTCGATCACTTATTCCAATCCATTATTCAACAACATTTTAACAACACCGTACAACTATTTTACACCTGATTACCGTCCGGCTGTTGGTTCGATAGCCCTCGCGGGTGCAAGCTTCACAGATGCTGCCATTTCTGCTGCTACTACTACAATGGCCACAACAGCGATTGTAAATACACCAGCTCAATTTTGTATCAGCAGCGGTGGTGTTATCACACCTGCAATGTTCCCTGCTACAACAACTGTCTCTGCTGATTATTGCGCCCTGTCATGGAGCGTTTCACCAGGTGTTGTAATTTCAAGCACTTCAGCTGTAAATCCAACTTTCACTATTTCTACAATAGGAACATTCACTGTGTATTTAATGGTTACTAATGCTAACGGTATGCAAACCTCTATGAGTTCTATTACAACCAACACGTGTTTAGATGTTGCTGTTAAGGAAATCAACAACACACTTGCATCCGTTTCTTTATACCCAAATCCTTCTACTGAAGCCGCAGTACTAACTGTGAAAGCTCAAAATGTAGCGTCACTAAACGTAAGTGTTTATGATATCACTGGTAAACTTGTTGCAAGCCCGGTTAAGAACCAAATGCTTGTTAATGGAGAAAATCACTTCACCATTCATACTTCGGAATTACAAAACGGTATTTACTTTGTAACATTAAACACTGCCAACGGTAAAGAAACCGTTAAATTAGTGGTGAATAAATAAATTTAACCGCTTTTCTAAAAAACGCCTGCTATTTTAGCAGGCGTTTTTATTTTATGACTGAAAAGAAGATCACATATGCCCTAGCCAGGATCAAGTCCTGCAAAGAGAACGGTTATCCCCTCGAAGGGTTGCTAAAAAGCTACCACCTCAATGTTGATCTGCTTAAATTTATTTTGGCGAGGACCCTACCGGATTATCCTTTTGAAAATAAAAAAGTCAAAGTTCTCGTAAACGATCTTCTGAGAGCAACAGACACCAATCCCGCACTTAAAACAATCATCAACAAGCGTTCGGTTAAATCGCTAAAGCCCTGGCTGACTAAAATGGATGCTTTTATAAGAAATCTAAAAGTGACTTACCCATCAAACATGACTTCCCTGCAAGATGAAACCGGGAAGATCTTTGGCATCCTGAAAATTTCTGCCAATAAATTATTCGCAACGAAATAATTTCCTTTTACCGAAGCTAAATCCGCTGATAACGCGGAGTCTTGTATTACTGGTTCTTACCCTTTTTTTAATAGTTCGAATACACGTTTCTGTTAGTGAGATCTGCGAAATTATTTGGAGTAAAATTCTCCTCCTCTTGTTTAGCTCTGGGGAATCCGCGTAATCTGTGGCTTTAAAAAAAAAGACGGCCATCATTTAATGTTAAGTTAACATTGATTTGGCGCAGGCTTAAACTTAAAAGTCAAACTTTACTTTCTGAGATGAGTGTGAACAAGTCCTCCATAATTTTTGTAGATAACGCCATTAACGGCATTTTTAAAACCGTGGATGCGCTTAAGCGCAATTTTGAAGATATCTGCATTTTTAATCAGGAAAAAGATTTTTTAGAATTCCTGGAAACAAATCGTGCGGATGTTATTTTTTTAAACCTCGATCTGCAACCGAACGACGGTGTTGTTTTATGCAAAGAAATTCGTCAGCGCAATTTGGATTCAAATCCTTTCATTGTTATTTATACCGACAAGCAGGACGATTTTGTGCAGGAGCTGGCTTTTAACTCGGGTGTTGATTCCTTCATCAACTTCCATAATAAAGCGTCGGTGATGGAATTGTTTTTGAAAAATTTGTTACGCCGCCGCGTCAAAATTAAAAGCGACCAGAAGCGTGAAGTCTTTATAGACAATGACCGGCATTTGATCTTTAAAAACGGCGTTGCATTTCAATTGCCGAGAAAAGAATTCAAACTATTCGAATTACTTTACAACAACGCTGAAAAATTCTTTAGTAAGCCGGAGATCGCTGTATCTATTTGGAACGACGAAACTGTTGCCAGCAAACGCACCATAGACGTTCACGTATATAATATACGGCAGTTTTTTGGCAAGCGTATCATTCAATCTCAAAAGGGAAAAGGCTACCGCATTAATAAAAAACTCATAGGTTAAGAGCCGAGACGCATACCAAGCCCAATACGGGTAAACACATACTGCGTAAGCCAGAACATGGTGCGATCGCAGCTGATGTTCATTCCGGCCTGCACATGCACATAAAATTTCCCCGCAAACGAATTTTTCACAAACACACAAGGCTCAAAAGACATGTTTTTTTCGAGGCCCGAAAAATCGGCGTGCTGCTGCTTAGTGTATTTAAGCGAGGTATATTGGTCCCAGTAAAAATTTTCTTTCAATGAGATGCCTGCCATCCAATTCGGCTTTAGAGGCTCATCCGTAATTGCAATATAAACCTGCACCATAAGCTTCTGAAAATTACCTTTGGTGCGCAGCGAATAAGTGGTAGAGTCGTTAAACTGGTTGTAATCCCAATTATAAGCGCCCATGCCATAACCCGTGTTGAATCCATAAATAATTCTTTTCCCCGACCCATAAGTACCAATAGCCATTTCACAATTCCGCTGGTAATGAGGTCCTGAATTTTTTGTAGGCAGCACCTGCACGTTTGCCATCACGTTTAAACGGTTCAGCGGTGAATAAGCAAAATTGACACTTGCGGACATGAGACCAGCCGCAGCTTCTCCTTCAAATTGATTTTTTTTGGTGATGGATGGAACAAAATGTGGTGATGGCGTGTGCAGGGACGCGCAGGAGTATATCACAGCTAAAATCGGTAGTGCTAAGTATTTTTTCATCCCATGTTCAAGAGCCTGTTTAAAATCCTTCAGAGAAACTATAGCTACTGAACAGAAAAGTTAAGCTTTTATTGTCTAAAAGCCCTATTTCTCTGTCAAAATAATCTTTTTCATGAAAACACCTGCATCAGAATGCAGTCTTAAAAAACAAATTCCGATTTCCAGCGCCGAAAGGTCGATTGCTATGGTCTCGGCTCGACCATCGTTCTCTTTCATCATTAAAACTTGCCCCGATAATGAAAGTATCTCAAGTTTTTTAATGCTACGCGCATTGTAAATGACCGTTTTACTGCCCATCGCAGGATTAGGCACTATTTTAATTTCGGTTTCTTGTGGTGTCTTCAAAAACCCCACCGGATTGGCCGCTAAAAGCGTTCCGGTAAAAGTGACGTTATCGATGCTAAAGCTCCCGCCGTTGAGTTCAGAGTTCCATGCGAAGAAACGAAAAGTAACAGAATGGGTGAGTGCGCTAAACTGACTGCCGCTTACGAGGCTTCCTCGCTGGTCATTGGCTGTAGAAATCGAATCGTAATTCCAGAAAAAAACGTTAGGCGGAATTACAGAAAGTTTGGCAGTTGTTCCTGTTGAAGCAGCTAAATTATTTGTGTAATTATCCAGGTCAGATCGCACGCAGTAGGTTCTGATGCCGGTACCTGAACGCCGCACTGCAAGGCTCATGCTGCTGAGGCTCAGAGTGTAGCCCGGATCTATGGCTACTGATACTTCATAATAAACCGTAGGAGAAAGCACGCCAAAAAAATTTGAATAATCATCTGTGCCGTTTACACCTCCCAAAGGCCAGCCGGTAAAGGAAAATCTTCCTGAGGCGCTCGGGTTGGCAGAAGTCCCGAAAGCAGAAAAAGAGCCAAAAGTTAAACCACTTACTGTTGGCGTAGCGCTTGGATCAAGTGTTCCGCCAGTCGTTACAACGTCCTGAAAGCCATAAGTAGCAACAAAATTTTGGCCGAATGTGCTAAAATTAAAGATTGTTAAGCCGGTGAGCAGTAAATTTTTTATCATGACGGTAATTTTTTAAATTTATGCAAAAAAACAGACACTTGTAAAGCTTCCGCACCATGTTAAAAAAAGTAATCCTTGTATTTATTTTCCTGATCTCGTTTACTTATTTACCCGCCCAGAGTGAAGACGGCTTAGTTGCATGGCTAACACTTAAAGAAGCCCAGGAAAAGAATAAAACCCTTAAAAAGCCTTTTCTTATTGATATTTATACCGATTGGTGTGGCTGGTGCAAACACATGATGCGCACCACGTATTCTAACCAGGGTCTTGCCACTTACATCAATACCCATTTTTATCCAGTTAAATTTAACGCAGAGACTAAAGATACCATTGAATATAACGGGAAGATCTACAAACCACTTTCTAAAGAACCTAAAACGCCGCACGAACTGGCGGTAAAGTTTCTTGGCGAAAAACTAAGTTATCCTTCTACCATGTTTGTGACTAATAATTTTGAGTATAATCTTTTGAGTCAGGGTTACCTTGAAGATAAAAAGCTAGAGCCCATCCTTATTTTCCTGGTTGAGAATGCCTGGCAGACGTCTATTTTTGACGAATTTCAGAAACACTTCACCCATACTTTTTACGATACTGCTTTTCCTAAAACAGCGGTAAAATTATACAGTATTCAGGAAGTGGAAAAGCTTCAGAAAAAGAAGCCGAAAAAAGTACTGGTTACTTTTAGCACCGATTTCTGCAACAGTTGTAAAGTGATGAACGCAACTACTTTTGTGGATACCAGCATTGCTTCTTACATCAATAAAAAGTTTTACCTTGTTAACTTTGATGCCACTTCTAAAGACACTATTATTTTTAAGAACGAAAAATATTACAATACATTGATCAATAATTTCCCCTTGCACACACTTTCGGCTAAATTGGCCAACAACAGGCTGGCCTTCCCTTCGCTCTGTATGCTTGACGAGCAGCTAAATAATATTGATGTATTAAATTTTTACCGTTCGCCCGAGCAGCTAAAACCTATTCTTTCCTATATTGGATCTGACAGTTACAAAACACAGAAATTCGATGATTATATAAAGGAATATTTAAATCCTAAACCCGCCAATCCTAAGAAAAAATGAAGCCTAATGCCATTCATCACCTCAATACGGGCTTAATTGTTTTTTCCTGCCTTCTTTCGTTTTTTATTCCGTTTGAGCTTTTCCTTTTCTCTTACGGTGTGCTTGGACCACTACACTACTTGACGGAGATTGGCTGGTTGCATAAAAAAAATTATTTCACCAAAGGAAAATATGATTTCGCTTTTTTAGTTGGTGCCTGTGTTTTACTGGTTTACTGGAATTATAATCCACCAAAAAATTTCGGATTCACGGCTGACCTCATTTTTCTTAGTCTACTGTCCTGTATAGCGTTTGTGTTTATTAAAGACTGGCTATACCGCCTGGCTGTGATTACACTTTCTTTCATTGCAGTTGCGTTTCTCAATAATTCTCCCAATTTCTTTATCTGGGTAGCTATTTTTTTACCGACCATTATCCACGTTTTTATATTTACCTGGGCGTTTATGCTTTTTGGCGTTATTAAAGAAAGGTCAATTCCTGGGATAATCTCTATTCTTGTTCTCATCGCCTGTTCGGTGCTGATTATTGTTATTCAGCCTTCCAACCTTTATTACACCGTGAGTGACTATACGCAGAAAAGTTACCAGAGGTTCGGTGATCTTAATTTTTACCTCATCAATTATTTCAACATGGATAAACTCACCGATGCCAGGCAGATCTTCACTACCAATGCGGGCTTTGTAATCATGCGCTTTATAGCTTTCGCCTACACTTATCATTATCTCAACTGGTTCTCAAAAACTTCAGTGATCAAATGGCACCAGGTTCCAAAAAATATTCTTCTCGGTACTATTGCATTGTGGCTCATATCCATTGCGTTGTATGTTTATGATTATAACCTTGGTCTGCAGGTATTATTTTTCCTGAGCTTTCTACACGTCTTTCTTGAATTTCCGTTAAATGTTGTTTCTTTTACGGGAATAGGTAAAGCGGTAGTGTCGTTTGGAAAAAAATAAAACTGCGTGACTTTACGCTCTGTTCTACTTTTTGTTTCCGGTTAAATTAACAAACAGCCGCTCATAATCCAGGAATTTTTTCTTTGATCTTAGTTGTTTTTTCGCTAACTTTATAACTCATCATCAATTTTGGTTTAATAAATGCGTAGTGTTCTCCTGATTCTGGTTCTCTTATGTTCCGCTGCCGTTTCCGCTCATAACGGAGATGATTCCTTGTCCAAAAAAACAAACACAGTTCTTTCCTACAACGGACCTGCTACGAAAGATCATTGCAAAAGTGTTGTTGGCATTTATAACCCACAAACCAATTGCAACGAGAACTATATTTTCGACAGATCTATTTACCATTATAAAGTAGATACACTTCCACAAATTAAATTCTGGCGCGACATTATGAACATGGAGTCGGACACCGCTTACCTTTGTGTTGCAAAATCCCGCTGTATTGTACAAAAAATTAGCTTAAAGGACTGGAACGCTAAAACAGATTCAGCCAAAAAATATTTTAAGGACAGTGTGCGTCTTTCTAAAAATCTGGATACCACCAGTAAAATATTACTCACCGCCGGAAAAAAATTCTTTTACGATTTCAACAAAACATCTTTGAATTTCGACAAGGGTATTAATTGTTTTATTCAGAATGATGTGGACCCTTGGTATGCGCAGGCTATTCTGCTTATTGAAAGTCCGAATAAATTACAGAAGTCAAACGTAGGCGCGTACGGCCCTTTCCAGTTGATGAAGGATGTGGCGAAGATGTATGGCTTAAAAGTAAATAAATCGATCGACGAGCGAGCAGACTTTGAAAGAAGTGCTTATGCAGCCAGCAGTCTTATCAAATATATTTGCATTCCGCGTGCACGCCGCATGATGGATTCGTTGCGTATCAGCAGTTACGACGAACAGGAGCTTTGGTTCCGCCTGCTGGTTATGCACATTTACCATGCAGGTGCTGGGAATGTACAAAAAGCTTTGTATTCTTTTTGCCCTACCGAAGGAAACATGGATGTGATCTACACACTTTGGAGAACGCAAACCGGTAAATTCAAAAGTGCTTCACAAAACTATTCACAGTTGGTATTAGCAGCCATGCTGGAAATGAACGAACGCAGCCCTTCGCTTGATAAAGGCAGGTTTTTGAATGCTTCGCTGGAAGAACAGATGAAGTTTAGTCCGTCTTCGAATTAAGGCCGCTGATTAAATAGATTTCGCGGACTAGATTAACCGGCACCGATAGGTGGTAGAGTAATGAGTGCTGGTTCTAGAAAGACCATCACAAATAATCTGTGGCAACCGTGCAATCTGGGTCAAACACCGCACGAAGTGCAAAATAAGCCGTAAATTCGTGCCAAATTCATCTATGATCGACATCACGCATCGTCCGCGCCGCAACAGAAAAAACGCCGCTGTCAGAAACCTGGTCCAGGAAAATACTGTTACTGTTAACGATCTTATTTACCCACTTTTTTTGATTGAGGGCAAAAATAAAAAAAGCGAAGTGCATTCTATGCCGGGTATTTTTAGAAGGAGTTCTGACCTCTTGTTAAAAGAGATTGAAGAGTGCATGAATCTTGGCATTATGACTTTTGATGTTTTTCCGGGGCTGAGCGAAAAACTAAAAGATAAAAAGGCAACAGAATCTTTAAATGAAAAAGGACTTTACCTTTCCACCTTACGTGAAGTAAAAAAGCGATTCCCCGAAGCTCTTATTATGACTGATGTAGCGATGGACCCTTATAGCAGCGACGGACATGATGGTTTTGTAAAAAATGGTGAGATCTTAAACGACGAAACCCTTGAGATTCTAGCAAAAATGGCCGTAGCGCAGGCGGAAGCGGGTGCAGACATTATTGGTCCGAGCGACATGATGGATGGCCGCGTAGGTTACATTCGCGAAGCCTTGGATGATAATGGATTTTCCAATGTGTCTATCATGAGTTATACCGCCAAGTATGCAAGCGCTTTCTACGGACCATTTCGCGATGCGTTGGATAGCGCCCCTAAATTTGGCGATAAAAAAACCTATCAAATGAATCCTGCAAACAGCAAAGAAGCCTTGTTGGAAGCAGATCTGGATTTCAATGAAGGCGCCGATTTTCTAATGGTAAAGCCGGCTTTAAGCTACCTCGACGTGATCAAATTACTGAACGATAATTTTAACATTCCCATCGCGGCCTACAATGTGAGCGGCGAATACGCCATGGTAAAAGCCGCAGCAGCAAAGGGCTGGATAGATGGTGACCGTGTTCGCAATGAGATTCTCCTGAGTATGAAACGCGCTGGGGCTTCAGTGATTTTAACTTATTTCGCCAAAGAGTTTGCAAAATCAATAAAATAGGTATCTTTATTTCGTTAAAGAACTGTCCTTTTTTACCGTCCTTCTTGCTCTGCAATCTTTACGCCCCTGAACTGTCATGCCGAACTTGTTTCAGCATTTGTTGTCAATTCGGTCGAATAGAAAGTAAGTTGAATCAGGAAACGACACTTCTTGTCCGCGGTTACTGAATACTAATTTTAAAAATTGATGTAATGAGTACACTTATTGAAAACCTGCACAATAATAATGTGATTTTTAGTTATTACGGTTTTATCGACGACAAGGTGCTGGGCGAAGTCCTACAGATCACTAAAAGCAAACTTGAAGGAAACAACGAAAGGCCCATGGTGGTTAGCCGGGTGCATGATGCCATTAATGAGTGCGTGGACAATGTAATTAAACATAACTTTTATCCGAACGACGATCAGATCCGGTATAAATCATTACTTGTTGTCTCTAAACAACAAGACGATTACCTCATTGATACTATTAACGTAGTGAACGCTTTACAAAAAGACAGCATTAACGAACAACTTAATTTTCTGAATTCACGCACCAAAGAAGAATTACTTGCTTTAAAATCGAAAACAGTAATGGTGCCGGAACATACGCCCCGCGTTGGAAAAGGATTAATAGACCTGGTATTAAAAGCTGATAACTGCGATTGCACTTTCAAAAACATGGAGGCAAATTATCTTTTTAATATCAACTTCAAGATCAATTCTCTGAACTGACCTTCTTGTAGTTTTAACCACGCAGGAGTGTAGGCTCCCTAGCTATCAAAAGCGTAGAAAAAAAACTTTTGAAAGCACTACATACGAATGCTTCGCTTTAGCGAAGCATTTTTTATCGGAAAAATTTGTAGTCGCTTTTCAAATCGAATTTATTGAAGTAGCCAGTGCTGACGTTGAGGATAATTGGCGTTTCATTTTTAGGAATGGTATCATAGAGATATTCGGTATTTCTGCCCAATTGATATAAGACAGCTACTTTCATAGTATATTAAAGCAAGGTGCAAACTTAGGCACTCATTTTTTATTCCGGAGTAGCAAGCGTTAAAAAAGCCGAAGATTTATGGCTGGCCAAACAGTAATAACAGTTCGTGTTCAGGATCCTCTTCCATTTCCTCAAAACCGTTTTGCGAAAGAAAATAATTTAGTGAAATACGATTTGTTGTCTTCACATAAAAGAACTGATCGTCGTGATATAAATTAATTTGCGCAAGACTATTTCCTTCGCGCAGAACATTTTTGATAGTGTCCTGCAAATTAAATTTATTTTCGGCATTTACCTCGTGCCTGTTACTTTTATACCACCAATCCATAGATGTAATGTAGTCAATTAAATGGTTTGGGAATTTTTATTAACGTTTTCTTCTTTGCCTTTTAAAAACGGGAATATTCAGGGGATCAGCGATAATGCCCAAGGTGACGACTCTGAGACTGTTTATGTAATAGAGATTGTAATAATCGGGTCCGAAATAGGTTCTCAAAAACATAGAAAAATCAGTAAGCCGGTGAAAAGGTTTCACAGCAAAATAAAGATCGAGCGACTGGCGCACACCGAACTTGCGGGTTCCGAACATAAATCCATAATTCACATAGGCTTTTATTTTTTGCGAATAGATAATGTGACTTTCCAGTGTGATCTTATTGTAGTAATAAGTATTTTTCAGATTTGGCTCTCTTTCAAAACTAAGTTGTCTTTCATAGGCAATACGCCCGTTCATAAAGGCTTTGCCAATAGAGCCGGAATCTATAGTAGACCAGCTAAAAGCCACTTCCATCGCATTGGTTGAAAAATTGCCGTTAATAAAATTCACACTGTCTTTGTTGACCGTATAATAATTGCCGCTTTGTCCGTTAGAATGATGGCTGATTCGGTAAGTGAGAAACGCAAGCTGTTCTTCGGATTTAAAGAAACGAAATATTTGTTTTGTGAAAGGCGATTTTATGCGGTGATAAAAAAGCAAGCTGGGCATATAACTGGGTGTCTTTACAGGAAAGCTTTTCTCGTTATACATGCGGATGACGATTTTTGGAAAAAAAGCAAAACCGGTTGTTCTTTTTTCGGAAAGCGTCACTAAAAAATCGGGGGAGATCTGCCCCTCAAAGACTAATGAGTTTAGGCGCTTTATACCAGAAGGTGTTTTGTAATTTCCCAAACCTTGTCCGAATGAAACGTATGTTCTGTCGGTAGTTGATAGAATGGCTTCCTCAATATTACTGACAGTGGTAGTGCCCTGAGCAGATACTTTTACAAAGAATACAAAAAACCCTAAGACAAAAATTATTTTTCTGGGAAAAGGAAGTTTCATAATAGATAGCAAGTTAATCCGAAAAAGATCAACGGCGATAAATATAGAAGTATTCCTGCTTAAAAAGCGTGTAATAAAATCCCCAGAAATATGCGTCAGGCATTTTTTTTGCACCGCAGAGTCGAAACACTTAGCCATAGAATGCATCTGCAGATAACATATAACGAAAATTTATGGACAAAATAAAGCCCCGATCAGTGATCGGGCTTTGCGCGCTCCCACCTGGGCTTCCCGACATCCGCTGAAGATCCGTCGGGATAACTTCTCGCTCAGGGTAAAATTAAAAAAGGAAAGCATCTGCTTTCCTTTTAGTGCTCCCACCTGGGCTCGAACCAGGGACCCTCAGATTATGAGTCTGATGCTCTAACCGGCTGAGCTATAGGAGCTAAAAATTCCGATTTTGGATTGCAAAAATAGATAATTACCCCATATTTGCAAAATAAATGCAGGAAATAAAAAATATCATTTTCGATCTTGGCGGGGTTATTATTAATCTCGATCAAAACCTTACTATACATGAGTTTAACAAGCTGAGTGCAATTCCCTTCGAGGAGATTTACACCCAAGCTAGTCAGATGGAATTATTCAATGAGTTTGACAAAGGAAAGATCTCTGACTTTGATTTTTTCTCCAGTTTAAGGAAACAAATTCACTACGAAGGTCCTGAAATAGATTTACTTTATGCATGGAATGCCATGCTGCTGGATGTGCCGGAGAAAAGGCTCGACCTTCTTGTGAAAATGAAACAGAATTATAATACGTTTTTATTAAGCAATACCTGCGAGCCCCATATTACTTCATTTGAAAATGAACTGTATATCCATCACGGCGTAAAAAATTTCAACGATTATTTCGACAAAGTATATTACTCCTGCCGGACGGGAATGCGAAAGCCTCATAAAGAAATTTTTGAATTCGTACTGAAAGAAAATGAGTTGCTGCCTGAAGAGACAGTATTTATTGATGATTCCATCGAACACGTGAAAGGCGCAGGTGAGTGCGGTCTAAACGCGTATCTTCTCCCAAAAAATATGGAAGTTGGTGATCTTCTGAAAGAGATTAAGCTGTTATAAACATCAATACAGTCTCAAAAAATTCTTTCGGCTTCTCGGCATGCACCCAGTGTCCGGCTCCATTTAAAATAACCAGCGTTGAATGCGGAAAACGTTTTTTAAGATCTTCTTTATCGTCGTTGCTTATGTATTTGGAAGTTTCTCCTTTAATAATTAAGATTTTTGCCTCACTCGTAAATTCAGGAACACCTTTACAAACATTCTCATAGTTTTCTGAAATGACCTTTAAATTGAAACGCCAGTCCATTAAAGATGCTTCGCCGTCTTTCCAATAAATGTTTTTTAAAAGAAATTGTTTTGTTCCGAAGTCCTTGATGTATTCATTCAGAAGAGTTTCCGCATCTTTGCGCGTTTTTATTTCATTAAAATCTACAGCATTTAATGCCTCCAGAACCTCCTGGTGATGTGGCGGATAAGCGCGTGCAGAAATATCGGCAATTATTATTTTAGAGGCGATTCCAGAATACTTTAGTTCAAAGTACATCACCGCTTTTCCACCCATGCTATGTCCGAGTATGATGGGATCTTTTAACTGATGGTCATCAACAAATTCTTTCAGGTCTTCTGCCATCGCCTCATAAGTCCACTCATCACTGTGTGGCGACAAACCATGGTTGCGCTGATCGAGTGCGAATACATGAAATCCCTTTTCGGAAAAGCCTTTCGCGAGCGTGTTCCAATTATCGCTCTGCCCGAATAATCCGTGTAATATAATAAGTGGCTGCCCTTGCCCGAATTCTCTGAATGCTAGTTTCATTTTGTTTATCATTTGTCGACTCCGCTCGAAAATGACAATGCTGCTTTCGATTGTCATCAGCGCAGTCGAATAATTATTTTAATTGTCTCAGATATAATTGCACCGTGTTTTCTAATCCGTAATACAAAGCGTCACTGATTAAAGCGTGACCAATGGAAACTTCTAACAAGCCAGGAACGTTTTCTTTAAAGTATTTTAAATTCTCCAGACTCAGATCGTGACCAGCATTTACACCAAGACCCAGATCTAAAGCGCGTTGCGCCGCTTCTTTAAAGGGCAAAGTTATTTTTTCTTTTTGATTGGAATACAACCGCGCATATTCTTCTGTGTAAAGCTCTATGCGTTCTGTGCCACTTTCTTTAGCGCCTTCAACCATTTTTAAATTTGCGTCTACAAAGATGGAAGTCCGTATGCCTTTTGCTCTGAACAAGGCGATCATTTCTTTCAAATAATCTTTATGCGTGATGGTATCCCATCCGTGATCACTTGTAATTTGGCCTTGTATATCGGGCACCAGCGTTACCTGCGCAGGATTTATTTCAAGCACAAGATCTACGAATTTTTGTTCGCGGGGATTGCCTTCAATATTGAATTCTGTTTTTAATAAAGGAGCCAGATCGCGGACATCTTTGTAGGTAATATGTCTTTCGTCAGGTCGCGGATGCACAGTAATACCTTGCGCTCCAAAGCGTTCGAGATCCAGAGCAGCTTTCACCACATCGGGAATGTTGCCTCCGCGCGCATTTCGCAGTGTGGCTATTTTATTAATGTTTACACTTAATTTAGTCATATTTTTAAGCAAAATTAAGTTTTGTTTTTACCATGCAAAGCTAATTAATTTACTACTTTTGAGAAAATAAAATGTTAGCAGGCGATTTAATAACAGACGAGATTCCCCCTTTAAAAGTAACAGATACCGTTGAGGTAGCGCTGGACTGGATGGAGCAATTCAAAGTGTCTCATCTTGCTGTTGTAAATAACAGGGAGCTTGTTGGCGTTGTTTCTGAAACAGATCTTTTGGATTATGAATATCCTGATGAGCAAATTAACATTAGCAAGCTGAACATGATGCGGCCTGCGATTCATCATTATCAACACGCCTACGACGTAGTGCGCCTGATGAGCAGTCTAAATCTTACCCTTATCCCGGTAATTGATGAAAAAGAGTTGTACAAAGGCTGTATTACTTTAAAAGGCATGGTACAAAATTTAAGTACAATGATGTCGGTTCAAAATCCGGGCGGTGTTATTATTCTTGAATTAAATGAAACCGATTATTCGGTAACACAAATAGGGAGCATTATCGAAAGTAATGATACCAAGATCCTCAGCTTACACGTTTCATCAGTACCAGAAAGTACTAAGATGGAAGTAACGATCAAAGTAAATAGGGAAGACCTTTCAGGTATCCTGCAAACTTTTACCCGCTACAATTATTCGATTAAAGCCAGTTTTCAAAATGGCGATTTTAACAAAGGAATGGACGACCGTCTGAATGAATTCCTGCACTTCCTGAATATATAGGTTCTCCGGGCCTGTATGACAGCTTCTCAATTTTCGGCTTAATTTTTGTATTAACAAATTTTAATACTTAACTTGATTAAGATTTAATCCCAGAAACTATGAAAAAATCAGCCTTTGTTTTATTAGCGATTTGCGACAGCCTATTGCTGTCAGGGACACTAAATGGAATTCCTCCGGTTAAAGAAGCAACTATTCCCATGCCTGTTTTTAAGCCGGTAGTAATGGGAACCAAAGCCTCTTTTGGATAGAATTTCGATCCCGATTATAAAAGCAAGCTTGGTTTTGAGAAGAACAAAGGTCAGTGGCCTGCACAAGTGGAATATAAAGCTGATCTGGGAAACGGAAGACGCTTGTTCTTTGAAAAAAATAAGTTTACGTACGTGGTATATGATCAGGATGGACTTTACCGTGCTCACGAGGACGAACATGGCGCAAGGAAAAATTCGGAGGATACAAAAATAAAGGCGCACGCTTTTGAGATGATTTTTGTAAGCGCAAATGAATCGAACGTTATAGAAGGAAGCGGGGAGAACAGCTACCATTACAATTATTTTATAGGAAACGATCAGAGTAAATGGGCTTCGGATGTTCCGGTATATAAGACGTTGAGCTATAAAAATCTTTATCAGGGTATTGATCTTGTAGCGTATGAAAAAGATGGCACTTTTAAATACGATTACATTTTGAAGCCAGGAACGGAAGCAAAGACAATTCAGCTAAAGTTTAACGGCGCTACTAAACTGGAGATCAAAAACAAAAACCTGTACATTACAACTTCTGTGGGACAACTTGTAGAGAGTGTTCCGTATGCCTTTCAGGTAATTGATGGCAGGGAAATAAAAGTAGCTTGTGCCTATCAGCTTGCGAAGGACGGAGAAACAGTTTCGTTTTATTTGCCCGATGGTTATGACTCAAGGTATGAACTGATCATTGATCCTGTTTTGGTAGCCTCTACTTATTCAGGATCGAGTGCTAACACTTACGGACACTGTGCAACGCATGATGGCGCGGGAAATATTTATACGGGAGGGCGTTGTTTTTCAACAGGCTATCCGGTTACTACAGGGGCCTACCAGATTACTTTTGGAGGAGGCGTAGATATCTCAATCAGTAAACTGAATGCTGCAGGAACAGCGCTTTTGTACGCCACGTACCTTGGTGGGAACAACGCAGATTATCCACACAGCATGTTTGTGAACACTGCTAACGAGCTTTATGTTTATGGTTCTACGTTGAGCACTGACTTTGCGATAAGCAGCGGCTGTTATGACAATACTCACAATGGCATGAGTGACATGATCATCACAAAGCTAAATCCTGCAGGATCAACATTGTTGGCATCTACTTACATTGGAGGCAGCGGAAACGATGGTGTCAATAATAATGCGTCTTATAATTACGGAGATACGTTCAGAGGTGAGATCATTATCAGTAATTCAGAAGATGTGTATGTTACCTCAACCACCTTGTCTAGCGATTTTCCCACTACCGCCGGCGCTTACGATGTTACTCATAATGGTTTACAGGATGCCGTAGTTCTTAAAATGAATAGCAGTCTTAACACGCTTCAATGGGCAACATACCTTGGGGGTACGCAAGACGAAGCCGGTTGTAGTATACGGTTAAATTCCTCAGGCGATGTATATATTGTGGGGTTAACGAAAGGGTCTGGTTTTCCTACTACGGCGGGAGCTTACCACAGTACCTATATGGGAGGAATATATGACGGCTACATTTCGCGTTTAAACGCCACAGGCACAGCCCTTGTAAACTCCACATTTGTTGGTACTACCACCCGCGACATTATTTATTTTCTAGACATTGACGTAAACAACGATATTTATGTGTATGGGATTTCTGACGGAACCATGCCTATAACTGTGAACACCTATTCAAATGGAGGCAGCGTTAATTTTCTGAATAAATTTAATGGCGCGCTTAGCTCATTAATTTTTGGGACTGTATTGGGAAATGGAACACACAACGCTTTTTCTCCATCCGCTTTGATGGTGGATGTTTGCCAGAATATTTACATGGCGGGATGGGGCGCCAACACCGGTTATCCTATTACGGCAACTGCAACACAATCCACAACTACAGGGAGTTGTTTTCATTTAATCGTTTTAGATGCCGGGGCAACGAACCTGCTGTACGGATCGTTTTTTTGGATCGGAGGGTGAACACGTTGATGGTGGCACGAGTCGCTTCGACCCAACAGGAGTTGTTTACCAGGCGGTATGTTCCTGCAACGCAACATTCCCCACTAAACCGGGCGGGTACTCTCCCTCAAAGGTTTCTGGCTCATGCGATATAGTTGTATTTAAAATTGATTTCCAGACCAATTGTGCTGGCGTAATTACAAGCACTATTATTTGCAAAGGACAAACCGCCGGCGTGGGCATGTTCAATATAAATGGTCTGGCGGGACCATCTTATTCAATACAACCAGGAGGGTTTGTATCGGGAACGCCCGGATTCGCTGTTACTCCGCTGGTCACAACCGTTTATACCGTCTACGTTACAGGCACGAATGCTTTCAATGTTGTAGTAACAAATACAGGAATTTGCACCGTGAGCGTCGTGCCCATGCCTTCTGTTGTGCCAAGTGTTACGCAGGCCATTTGCACAAACACAAACAATGCCTTTAATCTCGGGCTTACCTTTTCACCTTCGTCAACCTCCGGACCCGGGTATTCTTTATTTTGGGCGCCAATACCTTTCGGTGTTTCAAATCCAACACAAACCAGCGGTACAGGAGGAATTGCAGCTGGCATTTATAATGCTACCATAACAACTCCTTTTGGGTGTTCGGTGAGTGCAACCTTTTCCATTGCTCCCGTTCCAACAACCATTTCTTTTAGCGTTACGGGGCCTTTCATTGTTACCTGCGCCAATCCAGTTGTGATGGTGACGCCCATTCCTGCGAATTACAACTATACATGGTTTGGCACGACGGCAACACTCAGCGGTTCGCCCGCTTCTTTTACTCTTGGCAATACCGGTAACTGGGTTGTATATGCCACCGATCCGATTTCAGGTTGTGTCGGGTCACAGTCTTTTGTGATTAGCCAAAATATTACCCATGTTGCTTCTGCCTTGTCACCGCTGACACAAAACATTACCTGCTCGCTTACTTCCGCTATAACGGTTACGGCCTTGTCTAATCCTTCTGTTAATGTCACTCATTATTGGCTTGCTGCAAATGGTGGCTCGCTTGTTTTACAGGGTAATCCATCTCACTATACCCCGGGAACTCCCGGAACTTACACCCACATTGCTGTGAACAATGCCAATGGATGCTCTATTTCCACAACATTCACAGTTACTTCGAACACTGGCTTTCCAACTTTCTCTGTAGGCAGTCCACAAAATTTCACCCTAGGTTGCGGTTCGAAAAGCGTAGCCACAATAGATATCCTGAACGCGCAGTCCACCCCATCCGGAGGAGCTGTTACCTTCACCATTTTAGGCCCGCCTTCCGCTACAAATTATGTAACAGGGAGCTCAGTGGTTTACACCTTGAATGTTCCGGGAACATGGACTGTGATCGTAAAAGACAATAACACTTTCTGTGAAAGTAAAGTGCCCATTTCTATCGTTCAAAATACTTTTGGACCAAATGTTCAAGTCTTGGTACCTCAAACGCGGCTTACCTGTTATGTTCCCACGATTACACTCCAGGGTGTTAGTACCACACCAAACACCTCCTTTGCGTGGTCATTCCCCGGGGGTTCGGGCACGCCTGTTAACGTTCAATCCGCCACCGTGGGAGTGAATGTGCTTGCAGCCCAGCCAACAAAAACACTCATAGCCAACTACATGCTTATCGCCCTCGATGCCAATAATTCCTGTATAAGTACTACGTTAGTGAGCATGCAGCAGAATCTTTTTCCACCACTTGCGGCCGTGAGTGGAGCAAACAGTATAACCTGTATTACGGCTACCCTTGTGTTAACGAATCAGAGTAGCACGGGCATTCCGTCCTATCTTAATCCAAGTGGATTAGTTGTTGCCGATATCTGGAGAGGACCGAGTCCACAAGTGGTAAAACAATTAAGCACATCTTATGTTGCGGGAGTGCCAGGAATTTATACGATGACAGCAAGTGACATTGACAATGGCTGCACGGCCATAGCAACGAAAACAATAGTTGACTTTCGAGTTTATCCTGAAATTTTAAAACAGGAAGATGCTTTTATTTTCGACTGTGGTGAAAAACAGGCAAAGATCTATCCGACCCTGCTCGTTAACCCGGGACCTTATGTTTATGACTGGACAGCCGTGGCGGGTGCTACTACGAGTGCCTTAAACACAGCAAGTATTTCCGTTCAAAAATCGGGGCAGTACAACGTGATCATCACAAATACATTGAATGGATGCGAGTCATTCGGTATGCTCGAAGTTATGGATGGCACCTTACAAGCCTCATTTGTTGCAGATCAGGTTTCTGGCTTCGCACCTTTTGCAGTAAATTTCACAAACACTTCGGTTTCTTCTGCAACGGCTTCTCCGCAAGCAAACATCACTTCCTACTGGAATTTTGCGAATGGAAATGGTTACCCGGCAGGAACTAAACAAAGCACATATAGTCCGGTAATCTATACGCAACCCGGAACATATAAGGTAACCATGTATGCGGTGAAAGGAGAATGCAGGGATAGTGCATCTGTAACAATTGTGGTAGATATTCCTTCGGAACTTGTGATACCCAATATTTTTACACCTAATAATGATGGAAGTAATGACTTGTTTTTTGTAAGAGCGAGTAACCTTGCGCAAATAGATGTTGTTATCATCGATCGCTGGGGACATAAGGTGTATGAGCTTTCCAGCCAAACAGGAAATATAGAATGGGATGGAAAGAATCAATATGGGAAGGATGCAGCAGAAGGGATTTACACTTATAATCTAAAAGCTACAGGGGGCGATGGTGCAGTCTATCAGAAACAAGGAAGTATTAGTCTTGTGAGATAAAATTAAGCGGGGAGCCTGTCTGCGAATTCCTGCGGAGTTACGGCATCTTTCAGCTCAAAAATGCCAATCCTGGTACGACACAATTTTGTAAGATGTGCCCCGCTATGAAGTGCTAGTCCAAAGTCGCGGGCTATGCTGCGAATGTAGGTGCCTTTGCTGCAAACGATCCTGAAATCTACTTCCGGAAAACGAACGGCAGTAATTTCAAATTCTTTGAGGTCTATTTCACGGGATTTTAATTCTGTTTCCACACCTGCTCTTGCAAGTTCGTAGGCGCGCTTGCCCTCAACCATTATCGCACTGAAGAGCGGCGGAACCTGCTGCTGAAAACCAACAAAACTTTCAGCTGTTTTTAAAACGGCTTCTTCGGTAATGTGTTGCGTTGGATACGTATGATCTACAGGTTTTTCAAGATCGTAACAAGGCGTTGTAGCGCCTAAAAAAAAAGTGCCGGTATATTCTTTTTCCATTCCCATAAGCTCGTTAATGGTTTTGGTTTTTTTACCCGTGCAAACTATGAGTAAGCCAGTAGCTAAAGGGTCAAGCGTTCCGGCATGACCGATCTTTGGTTTTATTTTTACCCCATCTACTAAAAAAGACGGATGGTGCTTGATTGCATGTTTGAGCTTATTTACAGCTTGGAAGCTGCTCCAAGTATATGGCTTGTCGATAAGAAGTATTTCTCCTGAATAAAAATTCACTTTCAATTGTACAGTTTAAAAAGGTAAATCCTCGTATAGCTTTTGTCTATTTATATAATCTGCTAGCATTGGGACGGCGAATGAGTATTGTGCGCGTCTATTTTTAAATATTAGCCCATTTGCTATTAATTTAACTAATGTGTTATTAACGTACGCTGGAGTAAAAGGATTAGTTAAAACACTCTTTGATTTAGTGGCAATTTCTTTAGTTGTGAATTCTTCATTTGCATTTGGCAAGGCTGCGATAACAGTAAGTAACGCCCTTTGTCTAGCTGTTACTCTACTCCATCTGCCGGCATAAAAATCACTATCTAATTTCCGCACAAATTCCTCTATACTTACATTCGGCATTTCTATCCCAAGTTTTATTTGTTGTAGAATGGAATCAAAAGATTCTTTACAGAAAAACTGAATAAAATATGGATACCCACCGGAGTGTTTAACTATAGAGCTTATGCGAAGTTCATTAAATATAACTGGACAATTGCCATGATCAATGGGCTTCAAAATAGCTTGTTTTGTCTCTTCACTATTTAATTTATCTAGTGTTAAAATTTGAAACATTCTTTCTGTATAGGTCCTTGTTTCTGATAAGGTTGTAACCAATGTTGGAAGCCCAGTCAAAACTAAGAAGTAGGGTATTTCTTTTCTTTGTAAATATTGTATAGCTTCTAAAATTAAAGAGAGAGGATATTGTTTTTCTTTTGCTTTGTCTTTGAGTATTTGTGCCTCGTCGTATGCCAATACAATACCTTTTACTTTAGATTTGACAACATTCCAAACAAATTCAAGAACATTTTTTAATTTATCAATTTCTAAGCCGGGAGTGTTTTGATAGATCTCGACTAGAATTGAAAAAGTTAGTTTGACTTCTACCTTTTCCTTTTTTGGCATGAAACCAATTGTGATATTTCTTTCAATTTCATCAATTGGAAATGATGAGACCAAAGGAGCCAGATCAGTAATTAATCTCAACGCTAAAGTGTGTTCACTTTCACTAGCCGATTCGCTTAAGTCCGTTCCTGCCCAAAAATAGCCTTCACTTGAAGCAATAGGTTTTAAAGATTCAAGTAGCACAGTTTTACCTACACCCCTCAACCCAGTAATTACTAAATTTTTTAAAAGGGGCTTTTGCTTTAAAAGTATTGTAAATTCGTTAGTCTCTTTTTCTCTACCGGCTAAATATGGAGGCGGATGTCCTGCCCCAGGACGAAATGGATTAGGGAAAGGTTGTAGCATTATGTTTTTTATTTATACTACAAAAATACACACAAAAATATTAAAAATAAGTATATATATAAGTTTTTGTATATATATTAAATATTTATTTTTTTGTGTTTTTATATAATTGATAATCAATTGATTGCGAGATCGTCGAAAATTAGAAAACTTCTTTCGCTACAGCTTTTGTAGCTTCAGAAGCTCCCATGGTGTAATAATGCAGACAAGGAACATTCGCTTTCATTAATTCTTTGCTTTGTTCGATGCACCATTTGATGCCAACTTCTTTAATTTGTTTGTCGTCTTTGCATTTTTCCAACTCCTCATAAAAAGGCTGTGGAATATCGATGTGAAAAATTTTCGGAAGGGTAGTGATCTGTTTTTTTCCACTTAGGATTTTCAGTCCCGGAATAATAGGAACATTGATCCCATTCTTACGGCAAAGATCCACAAATTCAAAATACTTGGAGTTGTCGAAGAACATTTGTGTCACAATATATTCGGCGCCCGCGTCCACCTTAGCTTTCAGGTATTTCAAATCGCTGGTCATGTTTGGAGCTTCAAAGTGTTTTTCAGGATAGCCAGCAATGCCAATGCAAAAATTGGTAGGCGCGGCATTTTTCATTTCTTCATCCAGGTAATTCGCGTGGTTCATTTCCGTGATCTGTTTTACAAGATCGAGTCCATACGCATGCCCGCCAGGTTCCGGTACAAATGCAGGTTCCGTTTTAATGCTATCGCCACGTAAGGCCAGTACATTGTCAATCCCTAAAAACTGGAGATCGATCAATGCATTTTCAGTTTCTTCTGTTGTAAATCCTCCACAGATAATGTGCGGTACCGCTTCCACATCGTATTTGTTCATAATGGCTGCGCAAATGCCAACCGTGCCGGGACGCTTGCGGATGCTCACTTTTTCAAGGTAACCGCCGTCACGTTTTTTATAAATGTATTCTTCACGGTGATAAGTCACGTCAACAAACGCAGGTTTAAATTCCATTAATGGATCAATGCCATCGTAAATGCTTTGGATGCTTTTGCCTTTTAAGGGAGGCAGAATTTCGATCGAAAAAAGAGTTTTTTGACTTTGACTCAGTTTCTGGGTTAATTTCATAAAGTGTGATGATTTTTATTTACTCCTGACGGACACAGAAGCATTTATTTTTAATTGACAGAAATAATATTTTTAATTTCAGGAACAGCGCGTTTGATGGTTTCCTCTATGCCCGATTTCATAGTCATGTGACTCATGGAGCAAGTTTTACAAGCACCTTTCAATTCAATCCTTAAAGTCTGATCGGCAGTGATCTCAATAATCTCCACGTTTCCTCCGTCCGCTTCCAAGTAGGGGCGAATTGTATCCAGGGCATCTTCAACTTTGCGGTACAGGGTATCCATCTTTATATATTTAGAGGTAAAGATAAGGCTTATGGAGAACTTAACAAAACGGTGGAAAAGAGGCGAGAACCAAGACTGAACGGAGGCAAGAATCACCAGAAAGGCGAGCGATGACACCTTGAGTAGAGACTGGGGCGCTTTAGTTCAGGTAATTTGCATTGTACAAAATGTAATGTACAGTAAGGAAGGGATTTGCTAAATGGCCGAAAATTGATGTACTTTGTTTCAATGGAAGAACACAACTTAATTTTTGGAACCCGGGCTGTTATTGAGGCGCTGGAGGCGGGGAAGGACATAGAAAAGATTTTTATTCAGAAAGGATTATCTAACGAATTGTACCATCAACTCAGGCAGGCACTGCGCGGACAAGCAGTTCCGATTCAGATTGTACCGCCTGAAAAGTTAAAGAGGATTACAGATACTCTTGTGAGCCCGGCAGCTAAAAACCACCAGGGCGTTGTTGCGTATCTCACAGAGATCACGTATTACAATACAGAAGAACTTTTGGCAGCGGTTTTCGAAAAAGGAAGAATTCCACTGGTGTTACTGCTTGACAGGATCACGGACGTACGTAATTTCGGTGCCATTGCCAGAGGAGCAGAATGTGCCGGAGTAGATTTTATTATTATTCCAAGTCGTGGCGCCGCGCAAATAAACGGAGATGCCATAAAAACAAGTGCAGGCGCATTACACCGTTTAAAAGTGTGTAGAGAAGATAATCTAAAAACTACCCTTGAATTTTTGAAAGAAGGTGGGTTGCAGATTGTTTCCTGTCATGAAAAAACAGACAATTTAATTTATGCTGCTGATTTTACGAAACCGACTGCCATCATTATGGGAAGTGAGGAGAATGGTATCAGCAACGAATACATTAAACGAAGTGATGTAGAGGTTAAGATCCCGATGATCGGGAAGATCGCCTCGCTGAATGTTTCTGTAGCTACAGGCATCGTTTTGTTTGAAGCTGTAAAGCAGCGGTTGTAATAAATTTTCTTAATCCAGCTTATTGGTTTTAATTTCTTGCGGCGCGTATCTTTACACCATGATTTTGCGTGGTGTTATAACAAGATCAGAAAGGAAAAAATACAATGAAAAATTACAGAGAAATTAAAACCAGCATCATGGCTCCCGAAATACAAATGGGCCCAACGTTTTTACGTCAGGCTTTTCCCGTTAGCGGATTGGAGCAGATAGATCCCTTTATTTTATTACATCATTTTGATTTTACGAAAGCAGCGGGTGAGCATGATTTTGATGTGCCTCCGCATCCGCACCGTGGTTTTTCTCCCATTACTTTTATTTACGAGGGCGCGGTTCAGCATACCGATTCTTTAGGCAATGATCATGTAATCGTGGATAACGAAGTGCAATGGATCAACGCTGCACGTGGAATTATTCACGGCGAAAAAATCGGAAAAGCATTTAAAGAAAAAGGCGGCAGGTTTCAGGGAATCCAGCTTTGGATCAATACTCCGAAAGCACATAAAATGGATCCACCTTCTTATTAGCCTATCACCAAAGAGGAAATTGTTCTCATAGAAAAAGAAGGGGTGGAGTTGAGGTTGGTTTCAGGCGCGTATAAAGGTAAAAAAGGCCCTGCGAAATCCGAGTATTTTACAGCCATGTTGCGCATGAAAAAAGGCAGCTCTTATGCTGTAACGCTTCCTGTATCTAACAGCGTGGCTTTTTATGTATTGGAAGGACAATTAAGAATAAATGAAGAACGTTTTGCCAGCTAAAAGAAGTGGCGATTTCGAAGCACAAAACTGTCTGCCACCACAAAACTTGATACGAAGCACAATCCCGATAGCTATCGGGATCATTTAACCACTGAACCGCCAATTTCTTGTAGCTGCTGTTAGCGGTTCGTTGTTTT
>Ga0105046_10000532_pt1 | contig 53946 bp, 46 predicted proteins | sample MAT03_FD_78385 | JGI IMG/M metagenome (GOLD analysis project Ga0105046, IMG submission 78385) | Freshwater microbial communities from Lake Fryxell liftoff mats and glacier meltwater in Antarctica - MAT-03 (megahit assembly) | ecosystem: Environmental > Aquatic > Freshwater > Ice > Liftoff... | reverse complement strand
TGCCCGTGAACAGATAGGCGTGATGCAGCCGCCCGCGCTCGAGCGCGTTGCTCAGCGCCTGCACGACATGCGGCTGCCCGACCATCTGCTCAAAGCTGCGCGGCCGGTACTTGCGCGCGAGCACCACGTAAGCCATGCAGATCATTCTAGGCGTCGACCCCCGACGGCCCGGCGCGGCCTTGTCACGCCGGGGACCCGGATAATCGACATCCATGAAGAGCCCCGAGTCGGCCGCCGGCAACGCCCCGCTGAGCTACGCCCAGGCCGGCGTCGACTACGCGCTGATCGACCCGCTGAAGGTAGCCGCACAGCGCGCCGCCGCAGCCACCGGCGTGCAACTGGCGGCGCATGGCTTTGCCGAAGTGGCGGCGTCGCGCGGTGAATCGGCCTATGTGGTCGACCTCGGGCCCTTCTACCTGGCCAGCATCATCGAGTGCCTGGGCAGCAAGGCGCTGGTAGCCGACGCGATGCAGCAACTCACCGGCCGCACCTGGTACGACGCGATCGCACAGGACACGCTGGCGATGGCCGTGAACGACCTGATCACGGTCGGTGCGACACCGCTGGTGGCGCAGGCCTACTGGGCAGCCGGCGGCAGCGAGTGGTTCACCGACGCGGCGCGCTCACAGGCCCTGGTGGCCGGCTGGCGCGCTGCCTGCGAACGCTGCGGCATCGCCTGGGGCGGCGGCGAGACCCCGGCGCTGGCCGGCATCGTCGAGGCCGGGCGCATCGACCTGGCGGCCTCTTGCGTGGGCATCGTGCAGCCGAAGTCGCGCCTGACGCTGGGTGAGCGGCTGGGCCCCGGCGACGCCATCGTGCTGCTGGCCGCCAGCGGCATCCACGCCAACGGGCTGAGCCTGGCGCGCAAGCTGGCCGAGCGGCTGCCGCAGGGCTACCTGAGCGAGATCGAGCCCGGCCTGAGCTACGGCGAGGCGCTGCTGGCGCCGACCACGCTGTACTCGCCGGTGACCGAGGCGCTGGCGCGCGAAGGCCTGCAGCCGCACTACGCCGCCAACATCACCGGCCATGGCTGGCGCAAGCTGCTGCGCCACCCGAAAGCGCTGACCTACCGCATCAAGAGCCTGCCGCCGGTGCCCATGGTGCTGCGCTTCATCGCCGAGCAGGCCGGGCACGACGCCGCCGAGGCTTATGGGACGCTGAACATGGGCGCGGGCTTCGCGCTGTTCGTGCACGCCGACGACGCCGAACTCACGGTGCAGGTGGCGCGGCGCAACGGGGTGGCGGCCTGGGTGGCGGGGCATGTCGAGGCGGGTCCCAAGCAGTTGATCGTCGAGCCGCTGGACTTTCGCTTCGGCGACGACGCGCTGCAGCTGCGCTGAGGCGCCGCCCAGACTCGCCGGCAGGCCGCAGCGCCTGCTCACCTACAATCCGCGGTGACGGGCCTCCCCGCATGGAAGCGTGGCCAACCGGGTCAGGTCGGGAACGAAGCAGCCCTAACCGTCGTGACCAGTGCCGGGGTCAGGCTCGTCACCTTCTCCAGCCGCGCGGCCAGCCCGCCGGCCCGCCGGCCCGCCGGCCCTCAGCGCGCAGTCATTCAACCCAATCGCTGCATTTCCACCTGTCTGAACGCCATCAGCGCCTGGTTGCGCAAGGTGCGCAAGAGCGAGCGTTGGCGCTCGTCGAGCCGTATGCTGCCGGGCGCGAGCTGCTCGCCGTAGATCAGGGCGAAAGTCCGGCCCTTCAGCAGCATCGGCAGCAGCAGGAAGCTGCGCGCGGCGGATGCCTGCGCAAACCAGCCCGGCAGCCGCGCGGCAAGCGCAGGTACAGCGGCGTCGTCGATCAGCGTGTCCACGCCCTTCTGGCAGACCGCCGCGAACAGATCGGTTGGCGCCGCGCCCTCGGCTGGCAGCGCCACGCGGAAGGCGGCGAGGAGCGAATCGACGTCATCACCCAGCCCGACGCGCCCGGCGATCTCGCCGCTGCGCGCATCGCGCACGGCCAGCAGCACGCGGCGCAGACGCAACGCGCGTAGCAGCGTCTCGAGCACCATGCGCAGCACGGTGTCCAGGCGAACCGAGTCAGCCACCAGGCTGGCCGTGACGTCCTGGATGCCGGCGACAAGCAGGTCGGTCGGATCGTGCGCCGGCACCGCCAGCACCAGTGTGGCCGACTGCATCGCGCCTGCGGTGAGCACGAGGTCCAGTGCGCTTTGCGGCTCAGCGGCCTGGCCAGCCTGGCCACGGCTCGTCGAGGCGCCAGCGGCGGCATCGCGCTCACTGAACTCGGCTGCGGCGCTCTCGGCCTGCAGTGCCTGCCGGCCCAGCACCCGCGCCGCGGGCACGCTCAGGCTCAGCGCTCGAGCCTGCACGACCAGACTCTCGCAAGCCCGGGCGAGCGCCGCGGCCACGTCCGAGCGCGTCAGCGCCAGGCGCTGCGCGCAGCGGCCCACGGCGCGGTGCAGGCGGCGCCGTGAGGGCAGATCGTCAGCGGCCATCAGCAGCTCGGCCAGCTCGTTGCCCTCGTGGGCCAGCCAGCGAAGCCGCTCGACGCCGCGCTCGGGCGGGCGGTCCGACGGCTCGCCGAGCGGCGCGCGCATGCAGCGCAGCAGCGTGTCGGGCAGCCCCCAGCTGCGCGCGACACCGATGCCCAGATCGGCAAAGCTCAGGCCCAGCACGCGCATCACGGCGGACTCGTGTGCGGCGGCATCGTGCGCCAGGGCCTGCTGGTCGCGGATCTGCTGCGCTTCCTCGGGGAAATAGCAGCCGGTCAGCAGGCGGCCCAGGTTGCGCAGCATCGCGCCCAGGAAAGCCTCTTCGGCCTCACCCGACATCGGCGTCAGCGCCGATGCCAAAGTGGCCGCCAGCAGCGCGCGCAGGAACTCCTGCTGCAGCAGCGCCACCTGCGCCTTGTTCTGCATCTGTTCGAGCAGCACCAGCGACAGCGCCAGGTTGCGGATGCCGCCAAAACCCACCAGCGACACCGCGCGCGACACGGTGCTGACGGTGCCCCCACCGGCATGCAGGTAGCTGGCGCTGTTGACCAGGCGCAGCAGCTTGTGCGTCAGCGCCACGTCCTGCAGGATCTCCGCCGACAGGCTGTGCAGGCTCTCGGTCTCCGAGCTGGTCAGGCGCTGAATGCGCACGATGGCCCCGGACATCGCCGGAAAGTCGCTGTGGCGGCGCATGCGGCGCAGCAGAAAGACCAGCGTGTCGTGGCCCCCGGGCAACGCGACGGCCTCGGCCGGTTGCGCCCACGCCGCCAGTGCGGCGTGCAGGCTGCGCGCGGTGTCGTGCCGACGGGCCGGGTCACGCGCCAGCGCACGCGCCACGATGCCGCGCAGTGTGTCGTCCACCAGCACATCGTCGGGCAGCGACAGGTCTTCGTTCTGTACCCGGGCCAGCGCGGCGCAGGCGTCGCGCTCGCGCAGCAACGGCCTGCCGCAGAGCAGTTCAGCCAGCACCAGACCGGCGGCGAAGACATCCATCGACGGTGCCGGCGGCTCGCCGCGTGCCGCCTCGGGCGCGATGTAGCCGGGGGTGCCCGCCACCAGGCCGTCGGGGCTGCCGGCCACGCGCGCGGCGATGCCGAAGTCCATCACCCGCGGGCGGCCGTCGGCGCCGAGCAGGATGTTCGACGGCTTGAGGTCGCGGTGCACGATGCACAGCGAATGCGCCGCCGCCAGGCCGTCGAGCACGCCAAGCATCAGCGCCACCGCCTCGGCCGCCGGCCAGGGGCCGCGGCCGCGCTGCGCATCGGCCAGGGTGCCGCCGTCGACGCGCTCGAAGACGAGATAGGGCTGGCCATCGCCCTCGTCGGCCTCGAACACCGGCACCACGTTCGGATGCGTCAGCCGGCTGACTGCGCGCGCTTCGTCGAGCCACTGACCCAGCGGCCTCAGGCCCGTCGTGTTCAGCAGCTTGAGGGCCACCTCGCGGTCCAGCCGCGGGTCATAGGCGAGCCACACGCTGGCCTGCGCGCCACGGCCAAGCAGCCGGCGCAGCTCGAAGCGTCCATGGCGCTGTACCGGCGGCGCGCCAGCGGCGGCGGCCGCAGGCCCGAGGGACGTCTTCACACCGGCGCGGGCCAGCGGATCACAGCGGCGCCAGCGCGGAGTCGGCCACGGCCACCGGCTCCGGAGCGGCTTGCAGCGCATGGTGCAAGCGCCGCCCGTCCAGGTCGAGTGCGCGCGCGTAGCGGTTGGCGATGCGTGCCAGCGCGGGCCCGTGCTGTGCGGAAGGCAGGTCCAGCGCGTCCAGCGCCTCGTGGGCGCAACTGGCCAGCATGCGCAGCAGTTCGTCCTCGGACTCGGCCACGCGTACCGGGCGGTCCAGCGGCACGCGGCGGATCATTGCCAGCACGGCGTCGTCCAGCCCCAGGTGGCGCGCGACGGCCAGGCCCAAGGCCTCGATGTCGGTACCCAGCACGGCGAAAGAGGCGGCCTCTTCGCTCATGCCCGGGTCGTCGGCCTCGCCCGGGCGTTCGGCCGGCGCAGGCTGCATCAGGCGGCGGATCTGCAGCGCGTCGTCGGGAAAGTGGTACTGCACCACCAGCCGTCCCAGCGTCTGCAGCAGCGTGACGAGGAACACCACCTCGGTGTCATAGCCCGGTGGCCGCAGACGCAGCGCCAGTTGCCCGGCGCGCTCGGCGCGGGCGAGCTGCTGCTCGAGCATCAGCGCCGCCGCTTCGGGCAGCGGGCCGGGCCAGGGTCGCAGCGCCTGCGCCGCCTGGCGCACGCCGTCGGTGCCGATCATCGCGATGGCGCGGCGCACCGTCAAAACCGGGCCGCTGCCGCCCAGCGCCGAGGCGCGCAACTGCGCGGAATTGACTACCCGCAGCAGCTCGAACGACAGCGCGATGTCCTTGAGTACCACCGCGGCCAGCTCGGACGTGCGTTTGCGGTCCATGCCCGCCAGGCTGCCCACGCGCACCGCCGCACCCGGCGACGCCGGCAGCAAGCCGACGCGCGCCAGGCGGTCGAGCAGCAGCGCCAAAGGCCCATGGCCACTGGCCGACCCGGTCTTCAGCCAGCCTTCGAGCGCATGAACCAGTGTGCGCGCGTTGCGGTAGCGATGCCGCTCGTGTCGGTCTGTCGCGCGATTGATGATCGCGCGCAGCGGCTCGGGGATCTGCACCGTGCCGTAGGGCAGACGAACCACGTCGCGCCCCGACGGGGGCAGGCTGCGCACGACGCGGCCCGTGTCGGGCTGGTCCAGCGCGGGCCGGCCGAGCAACGCGTGGTGCAGCAGCACACCAAAGGTGAGCAAGTCGCGCTGCGCGGCGTCACGCTGCGCCCGCAGGCCGCCATGGTCGAAGGCCAGCGGCGCCGTGCCGCTGGCCTCGGGCGCGACCTCGAAACCGACGATCTGCGGCACGCCCTGCGCTGAAAGCAGCACCAGGTAAGGCTGCAGATCGCGGTGCGCGATACCGGCTTCGTGCGCGAAGGCCAGCCCTTGCAGCAACTCCAGGCTCAGCGTGGCGAGCTCGAGCCCCGGCATGCCTTGGACACTCATCTTCTCCGCCAGCGTGGCCGCGTCGCCCGGATCGTAGGCGGCGTAAGGCCAGCCGTCCTGCAGGCCGACCTCGACCACCGGCGCCAGGTTCGGATGGGCCAGCCGCGAGGCCCGCCGCAGGCCCTGGTTCCAGCTTTCCAGGGCCGGGCCATCGGGCGGTTGCACGCGCGGCAGCACGAGCAGCAGTTCTTGCGTGCGCTGCGGGTCGGCCACGCGCCAAGCCATCGTGCACTCGCTCTTGCCCGCCAGGCCAAGCAGCTGAAAGCGGCCGAAGTGGCGAACGGCCTGGGCGCGGGGTAGAGTCTCTGCGGCGGGTGGCATGGATCGGGGGCGGACCTTCGAGGATCGATTGCAACGCAGGCGCCGCGCGCCGATGCCCGGAAGTACGGGTCGCTGACCATGCATCTTGACGGCCGGACCGGCGGCGGCATGTGCGGCCGCACTGGATGTCCGGTTTGCGCAGTGGCCCACCTAACAAACAGCAGACCCCGATGCCCGGGTTCGACTGAGCAAGGAGAGTTCCACTCATGCCTGGCGCGTCACCCGCCACGGCGATGGTCGACAAGCCAGTACACGCAACGTCTACCGTGGCGGAGCCGGAGCGCACGCTGTCCGGCCTGTTCTGGCTGCTGGCGTTCCTGCTCTTGGGCGAGGATCTGACCCATCGCCTCGGCTGGCCGGCGCCGGGCGCGATGATCGGCATGGCGCTGCTCTTCATCGCCCTGTGCCTGCTGGGGCGCATTCCCGACTCGCTCGTGAAGGCCTCGGAGCTGCTGATCGGGCTCTTGCCCCTGTTTGTCGTGCCTGCCGGGGCGGCGGTGCTGACCCAGGCCGCATGGGGCCTGAACGACCTGGCGGCGTTGGCGCTGGCCGTGCCGCTCAGCACCCTGACGGGGCTGCTGGTCGCCGGCCTGTTGGCGCGTCGGGGCGATCGATGATTGGCGTCGCGGCACTGGAGGCCTGGCCGGGCGCGCTGGCACTGACCCTGGGCGCGTACCTCGCCGGCCGCGTGGCACAAAGACTGTGCAAGGGCCACGTGCTGGCGAACCCGCTGCTGCTGGCGGTGGCCACGGTGGTCGCCGTGTTGCTGGCCACCGGGCTGCCGTACGCACGCTACTTCGACGCCGCGGCGCCGCTGCACTTCCTGCTCGGCCCGGCCACCGTGGCGCTGGCGGTGCCGCTGGTCCGCCATGCCGCCGGAGTGCGTTCGCGCCTGAGCCCCTTGCTGGCGTCGATCGCCGGTGGCACGCTGGTGGCCACCGTGCTGGCCATCGGCCTGGCGGCGGCGATGCGGGCTGCACCCGAGGTGCTGGCCTCGCTGGCACCCAAGTCGGTGACGACGCCGGTGGCGATGGAGATCGCGCTGCGCCTGGGCGGCCTGGCGGGTCTGGCCGCAGTGATCGTGGCGGGCTGGAGGCAGCCGCCGTGCGGCTGGATGTGACCAACGACAACGAGGTGGCCATCAGCATCGATCTGGTGCTGGCCCGTCTGGGGCGGCTGGACATCCTGATCAACAACGCCGGGGTGTTTGCCGAGCCGCGCGGCGCCTGCGTCAGTGCCGCGCGTGGTGTGTCAGGCCGCAGCCTGCTGGAGATGCTCGACACCAACGTCGTCGGCGCGTACCGCCTGTCGGCCGCCGCGATCCCGGTGACGCTGCGCCAGGGCGGCGGGCGCATCGTCAACGTCTATTCCGACATGGGCCCCACCGAATCGCTGCAGGCCGACCTGGGCGCAGACGGCGGCTTCTGCGTCGGCTACCGCATGTCCAAGATCGCGCTCAACACGATGACACGCGTGCTGGCGTCGGAGGTGGAAGGCACCTCACTGCGGGTGAATGCCGTGACGCCCGGCCAGGTGCGCACCGAGATGGGCCGGCCCGATGCCGACCGCAGCGTGGCCGAGGGCGCTGACTCGATCGTCTGGCTGGCGACGCTGGGCGAGGAGTCGCCGAACGGCGCGCTGATCCGGGATCGTCGGGTGGTGCCCTGTTGAGCCGGGCCGCGCGCGCAGCTCGCGCCGCCCTGCATCAGCCAGGCTCGACACACTGGCCGGCCGCAGTGACGAAGGCCCCGCGCACCGTCTCGCCGGGCTGCGCGGCCTGCACGGCCGCCACGTAGCGCGCCAGTTGTGCCCGCAGCGCCGGGTCATCCTGCGGGCGGCCGGCCAGCTTGTAGTCGAGCACCCACCACACGCGCGCGCCCTGCTCGCGCAGGGCGACCAGCCGGTCGATACGCAGCAACTCGCCACCGTGAGAGATCGGCACTTCGTTGGCCGCCCACTCCAGCGCCGGGCCGGCGAAGAAACGGGCCAGCGCCGGGCTGTCGCGGATCGCCAGCGCGGTCTGAACCAGCGCGGCCGCGCGCGCAGGCGGCAGGTCGAAGGCCGTGGCCACCGCCCGCGCAGAGTCTGCCTGCGACGCCTCCGCCATCGCACCGCCCAGCCACTCGAGCAGCCGGTGCAATGCCTGGCCGAGGCGTGCCGCATCGTCATCCACTGCCGCGCGAGCAATGCCGGATGCGGCCGGCGGTGCCGTCCAGGGGCGCGCCACCTCCACCTCCAGAGACCGCGGCGGCGCCGACCGTGCCGCAACTGCCTCGGACCCCAAGTCGAGCAGCGCGGCGGCCGACGACAGCCGCGCCCACCAGCTCGGCGCGGCGGCGTTGCGCGGCGGTGGCTCGGTGCGGCTGACCACCAGCCGCTCTGCGCTGCGCGTGGCCGCGACGTACAGGCCGTTGAGCTCCTCGCGCGCCCGCTCGGTGCGCTCGGCGGCGAGCAGCGCCACGAGCGAAGGCGCGATGGCCGACTCGTCGAGCACAAAGGCGGCGCAGCGCGGAGCCGCGTGATCCACCGGCCAGTCCACCAGCAGCGTGCAGCGCTCAGGGTTGCGCGGCAGCGGGTCGGTATCGACGAGGAACACGGCGCGCGACTGCAGGCCCTTGGCGCCGTGCACGGTGAGCAGCTGCACCGCGTCGGCCGGTGGTGCGATCTCGGCCTTCACGCGGCCGGCACGCAGCGCGCGCACGAAGCCGTAGGGCGTGGCGTATCGCGCGCCGCCTTCGTCCAGCGCCGCGCCGAGCAGCGCTTCCACCGTCTGCTGCGCGACGGCGCGCCGGTGCGCCGGTACAGCAGCCGCCAGGCGCGGCAGCAGATCACCCTGGTCGACGATGCGGTCCAGCAGGTCGTGCGGCGGCAGCCGGTCGGCCGCCTCTGCCCATCCGGCCAGCAGGCGGCGTGCGCGCTGCAGCGCAGGCTCGGCCCCGGGCGCTGCAGCGGCGGGCAGTTGCTGCAGCGCGGCCCACCAGCTGCCGGCAGCCGGCGCCGCGCGCGCCAGCACGAGCAAGTCGTCATCGCTGGCGCCGAAGAGCGGACTTTTCAGTGCGCGCGCGAGCGAGGCATCGTGGCCGGGCGAAGCCAGCACATCGAGCACCGCGGCCAGGTCCTGTGCCTCGGGTGCGTCGCCCAGCGCCAGCGCCTCGGGCTGCACGAACGGCACGCCGCAGTCGGCCAGCGCCTGCGCCACAAGCCCCAGCATCGCGCGGCGGCGCGCCAGCACCATCACCTCGCCGGCGCGCCACCCAGGCTCGGCCAGCAGCTGCGATACGGCCTGCGCGACCAGCGCGGCTTCCTGCGCGCGCAGCAGTGTCTCGGCCTCGCGCCGGGGCTCGGTGAGCGAGTCACGCCAGACCTCGGCGGCGCCGGCCCGGCCCGTCTTCGGCGGCCGCAGCACGTCGGGCAGCCTTTGCACCAGACCCGGGCCCGCGTGACCGGTGGTGTGGGCGCGGAACGGTCCCCAGCCCTCGTCGCGCGCGGCGCGCTCGAAGACCGGGTTCAGCGCATCCAGCAGCGCCTGCGGATTGCGCCGCGTGTGGTCGCAGTCCAGCGCCTGGCCGTCCAGCGCGTGGACGACGAACTCGCGCGCAGCGGCAAACACGCGCGGCTCGGCGCGGCGGAATCGGTAGATGCTCTGCTTGGGGTCGCCGACGACAAAGACCACCAGCGGCCGCTGCCCGCTGGCACCGCCGCCGGCGCCGGCATAGCTTGCCAGCCAGGCGTGCAGCGCCTGCCATTGCAGCGGGCTGGTGTCCTGGAACTCGTCGATCAGCAGGTGGCGCAACTGCAGGTCGAGCCGCTCCTGCACCCATCCCGCCGCCACCGGATCAGCCAGCAGCGCCAGCGCGGCGCGCTCCAGGTCGTCCATGTCGACCAGCCCGCGGCGCTGCTTGAGCGCGGCGTACTCGGCCAGCCAGGCACGCGCCAGCCGCACCATGGCCAGATGGTCCTCGTGCGCCGCCTGCTGGCGGATGGCGTCGCGCAACACGCACAGTGCATCGCAGGCCGCAGCCTGCTCCGGCAGGTCACCCAGCTTGCGCCGCGGCTCGCCTTTGTCGGTGAACAACACCTGCCAGACCTGCGCGAAAGCACGCACAGGGTCGGCCTGGTCCAGTGCATCGCGCAGCCGGTCGGCCGACTCGACGGCCAACTTGCCCGGGCGCGCACCGAGTTGAAGCGCCAACGCTTGCAGCTGCGGCTTCAGCGGCACCTGCAGCACCAGATCTTCGGGCCGGTCGACGCCGGCGAGGGCCGGCCACAGCGACGCGGCAGCCGGCACGCTGGTCTGCAACGTGCCCGCGGCATCCGCAGCCAGCAGTTCGCTGCGCCGTGCCCACGCGGCATTCAGCCACTGCATCAACGCGTCGCGGCGGTGGCGCGCCACCAGCGCCATGTAGTCGGCACGCAGCGCCTCGTCACCCGCCACCCGGCGGTGGAAGGCGCGCAGCAGCTCATCGCGCAGCACGTCGGGGTCGTCGATCAGCTGCATCTGCGCCGGCAACGCCAGCGCATGGCGAAGCGCCAGCGGCGCCTGGCCCACCAGTTGGGCAAACCAGCCGTGGAAGGTCAGCACCGGGACGGCACGCCCGCTGGCCAGCACACGCTCGTGCAGCATGCGCAGGGCCGGCGCCACCACCGCGGCCTGCGCACGATCGAGCCCGGTGGCGGCGAGCGCGTCGATCAACTCATCCGGCGACATGCGCGCGCAGTCGTGCAGGCGGCGGTCCAGCCGCTCGCGCATCTCTCCGGCGGCCTTGCGCGTGAAGGTGATGGCCAGGATCTGCTGCGGCTGCGCGCCGGCCAGCAAAGCGCGCACGATGCGCGCGACCAGCATCCAGGTCTTGCCGGCGCCGGCGCAGGCCTGCACCACCACACTGCGCGCCGGATCGCAGGCGGCGGCGTAGAACGCCGACGCATCCACCGCCGCGCCGTCGACGCGATAGGCCGGGGCCGCGCTCACGCAGCGCTCCAGTGGTCGCGCCGGCACAGGCCCCGTGCCTCGCAGTAGTCGCACACCGGGGCCTCGCCCAGCGCGGGCAGGCCGGCGCCGGCTTGCACGCGCGCCCACTCGTCCGCCAGCCCGCTGAGCAGCACCTGCGCCGTGAGGTGGCTGTCCGGGTGCACCAGCAGTTCGGGCGATTCACGCCCGTCCAGCGTCAGGTAAGCCGCGCCCACCGCCTCGGGCGACAGCAGCGCGGCGTAGAAGGCCAGCTGCGTGTCCTCCAGCGGGTCCTTGACCCGCTTCTTCAACGGCGCCGCACTGCCAGTCTTGTAGTCGAGCAACTCGCGCGCGCCGCCAGGCCCTTGATCGATGCGGTCGACGCGCCCGCGCAGCAGCGGCCGGGTGGCCTGGCCGGGTTCGAGCCGGTACTCGGTCTCGCCCTCCTGCCAAAACCAGCCGGCGGCCTCGCGCGGCGCCAACCAGGCCAGGTAAGCCGGGACAAAGGCGTCGAAGCTGGCGCGAAAGGGCAGCAGATCGGCGGCGTCGAGCCTCAGCTCCGCCGTCATCACATGGGCCACGGCGGCAAGCCGGGCCGCATCGTCCGCGGAGTCGGGCGGGACGCCCTGGACGGGCTGGCGATCGCGGTGGAAGCGGTCCAGCACGGCGTGCAGCCAGTTGCCGTAGTCGCGCTTGTCCAGCGGCGCGGCCAACTCGGGCACCTCGCCCAGGCGCAGGACGCTGCGCGCGAAGAAGCGGTACGGACAGTCGCGCAGCGCCTCCAGCGCACTGGCGCTGAGCGTGGCCGGCAGATCGGCCGCCGCCGAGGGCGCCGGGCGGTGCATTGGCGAGATCGGTTGCTGGCGCAACAACGGCTGCCAGGCAACGCGGGCCAGCGCCGGCTGCCCTGCACGTTCACGCTCCAGATCGAGCCATTGCACATCGGGGCTGGGCGACATCGGCTCGCCGGCATCGGCCAGCCGGCGCAACAGCACCACATCGGGCACGCGCAGCAGCTGCGCCAACGCCGCACGCTGACGCTGCAGGCGCTCGGCGCGGGTTTCCAGGCTCAGCGAGCCGGCCAGCGCGTCGGAGATCAACCCCGGCGGCGCCTGCGGCACACCCAGCCGCACATCGTCGGCGCCCGGCAGCACCACGGCGCCGAAGGGCCGCAGCACGGCGCGCGACAAGGGCGTCAGCACGACAGGCGCCAGCGCGTCGACCGGTGGCACAAAAGCGCCCTGCTCCAGCGCCGAGTCGACCCAGGCGACAAAACCGTCGAGGTCCAGCGGCGTCGCCCGGGTGGCCTGCTGCCAGGCCGCGTCGTCGGGCCCGTCCAGGCGCAGCGTACGCAGCACCGGTGCCCCGGCGGCGTCGGCCGCGAGCGCATCCAGCTCGGTCGCCAGGCCCTGGCGCAAGGCCCCCAGCCAGTCGTGCAGCGAGCGCACCGAGGGCTGCAGCAGACCACGCAGCAAAGTCTGAGCGCGGGCCCACAGGGCATCGGCCGCCGTCTTCGCGTCTGCGGGCCAGCGGCGCCCGTCCTCGCGCCACACCGACTCCAGCACCTGCAGCGCATGCGGCGTCGCGCGCGCGGGCGGCCAGCCTTTGAGCCACTCGAGCCGCGCATCGGCGCCGGCCGTCGGCAGCGCGGCACGCAGCAGCGCCATCGGCCGTACCGCTGCGCGCGTGGTGGACAGCCGCCAGCCGGTCTCGTCCTGCAGCGGCACGCCGCAGCGCTCGAGCAGCGCGCGCACGCGCCGCACCAGCAAGCGGTCGAGCGCGATCAGCGCCACCGGCGCTCGGCCCGCTTGCAGCGCCTGCAGCACGGCATCGGCGGCGGCACGGGCTTCCTGCTCGGCGCCGGTGCACTCGATCAGCCGCGGCGCCGCAGGCTGCCGGGCCATCTCGGCAAAGGGCGCGTCGGGCGGCGGATCGGTGTCGATGCGCAGCGTCGGGCCGCCGAAGACATCGAGCACCTGCTCGGACAGCGGGTCCGGCCCGCCGGCACGCAGCAGCACCCAGGCCGCTGGCCGCAGCGTGAACAGCGCGTCGGTCGCAGGCGCCGGGCACTCGGCCGCCCACTCGACGGCCAGCGCCAACAACGAGGCTTCCAGCGCCGCAGGTCCACCGGCGGCGCGGGTCTGCTCGCGCACGGCGCCCCACCACGCCGGCCGCCGATTGGGCGCCAGGGCATGGGCCGCGCGGGCGAGGGCCTGCGCCGCGTCGACAAAGGCCGCTACTGCGGCGTCGAAGCCGGCCCGGTCGCGCCGCGCCCAGTCGGCCCCGAAAGGCCGGCTGCGCAGCAGCGCGCCTGCCGCCAGCGCGTCGAGAACCCAGTCGAAGCTGAGCCGGCCAGGCGCTGCCGGCGCAGCAGGCGCGAGCACCGACGCCAGCGTATGCGGGGTCTCGATGCGAGGCTGCCAGCCGGCCCGCGTGGCGAAGGCGCCGCGTGCCGGCGCCAGCAGCGGTGCATACGGCAGCAGCACCATGACATCGCGCGCCGGCAACCCTCCCGCGGCAAGCCAGGCGTGCACTTGATCGGCCGCCTGCTTCCACAGCGCTGCCGGCGCATTCACTGCCGACAGCCGCACTTCATGGTGCATTTCGCCTATCGCTCCCATAGTCTGAACCCGCGCCTGCGCGGTCGCGCCGCAAGAGTGCCTGTGCGAAAATCTTAGTGTGGTGCCATCGCACCTCGCCGGAGCCAAGTCCATGAGCAGCGAACTGATCAAACACATCACCGACGACTCGTTCGACAGCGACGTCCTGCAGTCGGACAAACTGGTGCTGGTCGACTACTGGGCCGAATGGTGCGGCCCTTGCAAGCAGATTGCCCCGATCCTCGACGAATTGTCCAAGGACTACGGCGAACGGCTTCAGGTGACCAAGATGAACGTCGACGAGAACCGCGAGGTGCCCAACAAGTACGGCATCCGCGGCATCCCGACGCTGATGTTGTTCAAGGGCGGCCAGCTGGTGGCGACCAAGGTGGGCGCCTTGCCGAAAGCCCAACTTACCGCGTTCATCGACGGTCATCTATAATCTCCGCATCGAGATTGGCTGAGTGCTCCCACGGGGGCGCCTGCGGTCTCCCCCGATTGCCGATCCGCCCCACTCCGCCAGCCCGATGAATGCCGGCCGGACAGGGGGTCTGGAACCCCGGCCACCCGTCCCCAGTACAGCATCGCCGGCGCCAGCCGGTTCTCAGGCATGCATCTTTCAGAACTGAAGGCGCAGCACGTCAGCGAGCTCATCACGATGGGCGAAGCGCTGGAGATCGAGAACGTCGCTCGCCTGCGCAAGCAGGAGCTGATGTTCGCGATCATGAAGAAGCGAGCCAAGGCCGGCGAGCAGGTCTTCGGCGACGGCGTGCTCGAGGTGTTGCCGGACGGCTTCGGCTTCCTGCGCTCGATCGACACCAGCTACATGGCGTCGACCGACGACATCTACCTCAGCCCGAGCCAGATCCGCCGCTTCAACCTGCACACCGGCGACATGGTCGAGGGCGAGGTGCGCGTGCCCAAGGACGGCGAACGCTACTTCGCGCTGGTCAAGGTCGACCGCGTGAACGGCCTGGCGCCCGAGGAGAGCAAGCACAAGGTCATGTTCGAGAACCTGACGCCCTTGTTCCCCAAGGAGCAGTTCAAGCTCGAACGCGACAACGTCAAGGGCGACGAGAACATCACCTCGCGCATCATCGACCTGATCGCCCCGATCGGTAAAGGCCAGCGCGCGCTGCTGGTGGCCCAGCCCAAGACCGGCAAGACGGTGATGATGCAGCAACTGGCCCACGCGCTGGTCGCCAACTACCCCGACGTGCACCTGATCGTGCTGCTGGTCGACGAGCGGCCAGAAGAAGTCACCGAGATGGTCCGCACCGTGCGCGGCGAGGTCATCAGCTCGACCTTCGACGAGCCGGCCGCGCGCCACGTGCAGGTGGCCGAGATGGTGATCGAGCGCGCCAAGCGCCTGGTCGAGCTGAAGCAGGACGTGATCATCCTGCTCGACAGCATCACGCGGCTGGCGCGGGCCTACAACAACGTGCTGCCCTCGTCGGGCAAGGTGCTGACCGGCGGTGTCGATGCCAACGCGCTGCAGCGACCCAAGCGCTTCTTCGGCGCCGCGCGCAACATCGAGGAAGGCGGCTCGTTGACCATCATCGGCACCGCGCTGATCGACACCGGCTCGAAGATGGACGAGGTCATCTACGAAGAGTTCAAGGGCACCGGCAACTGCGAGATCCACCTGGATCGGCGCATGGCCGAGAAGCGCGTCTACCCGTCGATCCTGATCAACCGCAGCAGCACCCGGCGCGAAGAGCTTCTGCTCAAGCCCGAGATCCTGCAAAAGAGCTGGATCCTGCGCAAGTTGCTCTACCCGATGGACGAGATCGAGGCGATGGAATTCATCCTCGAAAAGATGAAGGCGACTAAGAACAACAACGACTTCTTCGACATGATGCGCCGCGGCGGCTAGTCCGCGCGCAGTTTAAAATTCGAGGTTGACCCCTCTTTCGGCAAGTGCGCTGCATGGTGCAGCGTGGCTCCCGGCTCAACGCGAGGTTCCCATGAAGGAAGGCATTCATCCCCCGTACCGCGACGTCTGTTTCGTCGACCTGTCCAACGGCTTCAAATTCGTCACCCGCTCGTCGCTGCAGACCAGGGAAACGATCAAGATGGACGACGGCCGCGAGTTGCCGCTGTTCAAGGCCGAGAGCACCAGCGAGTCGCATCCGTTCTACACCGGCACTCAAAAGAGCATCGACAGTCTGGGCGGTCGCGTCGAGAAGTTCCGCAACAAGTTCGCCCGTGTCGGCTTGAAGAAGTGATGTCGCATCCGACGGCTGTGGCCGTCGGCTTCGGAACAAGGCAGCCGCGGCTGCCTTTTTTCATGTCTTCATCCGGCATCATCGGCGCGTGAGTGTTCCCAATCCGGCCCTCGTCACGCGCTCCGCAGCGCGCCGGCTACCGCGGCTTGCGCTGCTGCTGCTGTGTGCGGCTTACGTGCTGCCGGGCATGTTCGGGCGCGATCCCTGGCGCAACGCCGATCTGAGCGCCTTCGGCGTGATGCTCGGTCTGGCCGAGGGGCGTAGCAGCTGGCTTGCGCCCACGCTGGGTGGCGTGCCGCTGGACGGCGCGCCACTGCCGCACTGGCTCGGCGCTGTCTTCATCGCGCTGCTGTCGCCAGCGCTTGACCCGGCGATCGCGGCGCGGATGCCCTTTGCGCTGCTGCTGGCGGTCGTGCTGGCGCTGGTCTGGTACGCCACCTTTCACCTCGCACGCACCGACGCTGCGTTGCCGCTGCCCTTCGCATTCGGCGGCGAAGCCGCACCGGTGGACTACGCACGGGCCATCGCCGACGGTGCCCTGCTGGCGTTGGTGGCCTCGCTCGGCCTGCTGCAACTGGGTCACGAGACGACGCCAGAACTGGCGCAGCTGGCCAGCGTCAGCCTGCTGCTCTACGGGTTGGCTGCGGCACCCTTTCGCGACACCCGGTCGCGAGCTGCCGTGCTCGCCGCGCTGCCCATGCTGGCCGGCAGCGGCGCGCCTTGGGTAGCGCTGTGGACCGGGCTGGCCGGCGCGGTGGTCTGCTGGCGATCAAGCTACGAGCGGGTGCGCGCCCTCGCGCCCTGGATGCTGGCCGGTACTGTGGCGGCGCTGGCGTTGGCCTTCACCACGGGCGGCCTGCGCTGGCGGGTCACGACCACGCTCGACGTCGACACCGCCTGGTCGCTGTTGCGCCAGTGGCTGTGGTTCCTCTGGCCGGCCTGGCCGCTGGTGCTATGGACGCTATGGCGCTGGCGCGGCCACCTGGGCCATCGTCACCTGTCCGTGCCGCTAGTGACAGTGGCCGTCGCGCTGGGCGCGAACCTGGCGATGGACGGCTGGGACCGGGCGCTGATGCTCGCGCTGCCGGGCATGGCGGTACTGGCCGCCTTCGCGCTGCCAACGCTCGAGCGCAGCGCAGCCGCCGCCATCGACTGGTTCTCGATGTTCTTCTTCACGTTGTGCGCGGCGGCGATCTGGGTCATCTACGCGGCTTTCCAGACCGGCACGCCGGCCAAGCCTGCGGCCAACGTGGCCAAGCTGGCCCCGGGCTTCGAGGCCACGATGTCCTGGCCGGAACTGGCGCTGGGCATCGCCGCCACACTGGCCTGGCTGTGGCTGCTGCGCTGGCGCACCGGCCGCCACCGCGAGGCGGTCTGGAAGAGCATGGTGCTGCCCGCCGGCGGCGTGGCGCTGTGCTGGTTGTTGCTGATGACGCTGTGGTTGCCGCTGCTGGACTACGCGCGCAGCTACCGGCCGCTGATCGAACGCCTGGTGCCGCACATTCCTCGCGAAGCCTGCATCGCCGGCGACGCCTTGCGGCCTTCGCTGGTTGCCGCGCTGGAGTACATGGGGCCGTGGCGCGTGGATGCGAGGCCGCAGTCGCTCGAGCGCAGCCGCTGCGGCTATGCCTTGCAGGTGCTGCGCGCGGCGCAAGCCCCGCCAGCGCCGAAAGGCTGGCAGACGCTGACGGTGGTGCGCAGGCCGACAGAGCGCGGTGAGATCACGGTGGTCTACCGGCGCATCGCCACGCGCTGAGCCCCTGGCGTTCAGGCCGCCATGGGCGTCGCGTCGCTGGTCGCCGTGGCCACATGACGAACGCGCGCGGCCGGCAACGTCAGCTTGAAGCGCGAACCCTTGCCGGGCTCGCTCTGCACGTCGATCTGGCCACCATGGCGTTGCATGACATGCTTGACGATCGACAGGCCCAGCCCGGTGCCGCCGGTGTCGCGCGAGCGGCTGCTGTCCACGCGGTAGAAGCGCTCGGTCAGGCGGGAGAGATGTTCGCGCGCGATGCCGATGCCGCTGTCGCTGATCTCCAGGTCGGCCCCGCCGTCGGCGCGCCAGGACCATTGCACCTCGATGTGGCCGCCTTCGGGCGTGTAGCGCACCGCGTTGTTGACCACGTTGCCCAGCGCACTGAGCAGTTCGGTCTCGCTGCCCGCGAGCTCGGCGTCGGCACCGCCAGAAAACACGATCTGGTGGCGCCCGCCCGACAAGGCCGCGGCATCGGCACGCGCGCGCTGCAGCAACTGCGGCACGGCGAGCCAGCGGTCCTGCGCAGGCCAGGGGCTGCCCTCGAGCTGCGCGAGCTGCAGCAGGTCCGCAACCAGCGTCTGCATGCGGTCGGTCTGCTGATTCATCAGCAGCAGCACGCGTCGGCGCTCGACTTCAGTGAGCGGCAGATTGCTCATCGTCTCGACGAAGCCGGCCAGCACCGTGAGCGGCGTACGGATCTCGTGCGAGACATTGGCCACGAAGTCGCGCCGCATCGAGTCAGCGCGTTCGCGCTCGGTGATGTCTTGCGTCAGCACCAGCTTCATGCCCTGGCCAAAAGGCCGTACCAGCACCGACAGCGTCAGCGTGCCGGCCACCGCGCCGCCGAGCACCAGCGGCTCTACGAAGACGCCTTGCTGCAAGTAGGCGACGAACAGCGGAGAGCGCACGAGGTTGGTGATGCGCTGGCTGTGGTCGCGCACCGGGTCGAGGCCGAAGTGACCGGCGGCGGTCGAGTTGCACCAATCGATGCCGTCGGCCGCGTCGAGCACGATCACTCCGTTGGGCGAGGCGTCGATGGCCTCCAGCAGCTGCTGGCGTTCGCGGCGCTCGAACAGGACCGACTGCTCGCGCGCACGCAGCATGCGCTCGACGCGGTAGCCCATCTCGCCCCAGAAGCCGGTGTCACGAGGCGCCGGCTCCAACTGCGCACTGCGCAGCCAGTCCATCAACCGATCACCGCGCGTGGTCTGGCGAAAGCTGCGCAGCGCCGAGAAGCCGGCGCTGCCGATCACGGTGCCGAGCAAGGTTTGCCCGAAGGCCAGACCCACCGCTGCGCCAAGCAGCCCGCCGAGCGCAGTGACTGTCGCCGCGCGCAGGGGCCCGCTCAGGCGCCAGCTCATCGCAGCGCGATCCGCACGCTCAGACGGTCAGCGCGCCGGCGTGCTGCGTCAACCTGTAGCCGGCGCCGCGCACGGTCTCGATCAGCGCGGCGCACTGCCCCGGCGTGAGCGCTTCGCGCAGGCGCTTGATATGCACGTCGACCGTGCGCTCTTCGATGAACACGTGGTCGCCCCAGACACGGTCGAGTAGCTGCGCCCGGCTGTGCACCCGCTCGGGGTGCGTCATCAGAAAGTGCAGCAGGCGGAACTCGGTCGGGCCCAGGCGCAGCTCGCGCATGTCGTCGCCGACCAGGCGCGTCACGCGGCGCGTGGCCGGGTCCAGGCACAACCCGGCGACCTCCACCGCGGTGTCGAGCGCCTCCGGCGCGCGACGGCGCAGCACTGCGCGAATGCGGGCCAGCAGTTCCTTGGTCGAGAAGGGCTTGGTCAGGTAGTCATCGGCCCCGGCATCCAGCCCGGCCACCTTGTCCGGCTCTTCGTTGCGGGCCGTGAGCATGATGATCGGCAGGCCGCGCGTACGCGCATCGGCGCGCCAACGACGCGCCAGCTGCACGCCGGGCTCGCCCGGCAACATCCAGTCGAGCAGCACCAGATCGGGCAGCACACGGTCCACGGCCACCCTCGCCTGGTCGGCATTGCCGGCCACCGTGACGTCAAAGCCCGCATGACGAAGATTGATCGAGATCAGTTCGGCAATCGCCGGCTCGTCTTCCACCACCAGAATCTGACTCATCGGACCCTCCCATTCGCGTGCGCCGTCACCGGATCACATCCTCGACTGACTCCAGCGAGGTGTGGCGCACGTCAGTGCCCTTCACCACGTAGATGATGGCCTCGGCGAGATTCTTCGCGTGGTCGCCGACGCGCTCGATGGCCTTGGCGACAAAGATCAGGTCGATGCTGGCCGAGATCGTGCGCGGGTCTTCCATCATGTAGGTGATCAGCTTGCGCAGCAGGCCGTCGAACTCTTCGTCGATCTGGTTGTCCTGCTTGAGCACCATCAGCGCTTGAGCGGTGTCCAGGCGGGCGAAGGCGTCGAGCGCCTTGCGCAACTGGGCCGTGGCGAGATCGGCCTCGAAGGAGAGGTCGGACAGCGCCACGCGCAAACGGCTGGACAGCCCGCTGTCCATCAGTCGCTGCACCGTGCGCGCGATGCGCGCGGCCTCGTCGCCCACGCGCTCGAGGTTGGCGATGCTCTTGCTCACCGCGATCAGCAGCCGCAGGTCACGAGCCGTGGGCTGACGGCGCGCGATGATCGCCGACAGGTCGCGGTCGATTTCGACCTCCATCTGATTGACGCGATGCTCCTGTTGCAGCACCTGAGCGGCCGTCTCGCTGCTGAACTGTGTCAGTGCGTACATGGCCTGCGCCAGCTGCGACTCGACCAGGCCGCCCATCTCCATCACGCGGCCGCTGATGTTCGAGAGATCGGCGTCGAACTGCGTCGAGAGGTGCTTGTCGTTCATCCGGAATCCTTGCGCAATCAGCCGAAGCGGCCGGTGATGTAATCCTCGGTGTCCTTCTTCTTCGGCTTCATGAAGACCTCGGACGTGGGACCGAACTCGACCAGATCGCCGAGGTACATGTAAGCCGTGTAGTCGGACACACGGGCGGCCTGCTGCATGTTGTGGGTGACGATGGCCACCGTGTAGTCGGTCTTCAACTCGTGGATCAACTCCTCGATCTTGCCGGTGGAGATCGGGTCCAGCGCCGAGCAGGGCTCGTCGAGCAGCAGCACCTCGGGTTTGATCGCGATGCCGCGCGCAATGCACAGGCGCTGCTGCTGTCCACCCGATAGGCTGGCGCCACTTTGCCCCAACTTGTCCTTGACTTCGTTCCACAGCGCCGATTTCTTGAGCGCCCACTCGACACGCTCGTCCATCTCCACCCGCGGCAGGCTCTCGAAGAGCCTGACGCCGAAGGCGATGTTGTCGTAGATCGACATCGGGAACGGCGTCGGCTTCTGGAAAACCATGCCGATCTTCGCGCGGATCAGCGACACGTCCAGCTTGGTCTGCAGGATGTCCAGGCCGTCGAGAGTGACGCTGCCTTCGGCGCGCTGCTCGGGGTAGAGCTCGAACATGCGGTTGAATACGCGCAGCAGCGTGCTCTTGCCGCAGCCCGACGGGCCGATGAAGGCGGTTACCTTGCGCTCGGGGATGTCGAGATGGATGTGCTTGAGTGCGTGGAACTTGCCGTAATAGAAGTTCAGGTCACGCACCGACAGCTTGGGCTTCTCGGTGGTGGGCAGATCGGTTCGGGTGTCCATGGAGGCTCCGGGAAACGGGGTCAATCCTTCTTGCGGAACAGCACGCGGGCCAGGATGTTCAGTGCCAGCACGCCCAGCGTGATCAGGAACACACCCGCCCAGGCGAGGTCGCGCCAGTTGTCGTACGGACTCATCGCGAACTTGAAGATCGTCACCGGCAGGCTGGCCATCGGGTCGGCCAGGCTGGTGGTGAAGAACTGGTTGCTCAGCGCCGTGAAGAGCAGCGGAGCGGTCTCACCGGCGATGCGTGCCAGCGCGAGCAGGATGCCGGTCAGCACGCCGGCGCGAGCCGCCTTCAGTGTCACCGACCAGATCACCTTCCACTTCGGCGTGCCCAGGGCATAGGCCGCTTCGCGCAGCGTGTTCGGAATCAGCGAGAGCATGTTCTCGGTGGTGCGGATGACCACCGGAATGACGATCAGCGACAGCGCAAAGATTCCGGCCCAGGCGGAGAAGGACCTGACCTGTGCCACCACCACCGCGTAGACGAAAAGGCCGATGACGATCGATGGCGCGGACAGCAGGATGTCGTTGATGAACTGCGTGACCTGCCCAAGCCAGGTGCGGCTGCCATATTCGGCGATGTAGACGCCGCACATGATGCCCACGGGTGTGCCCAGCGCGGTCGCCAGGCCGACCATCACGATCGAGCCGAAAATCGCATTGGCCAAGCCGCCCGTCTCGGCCAGTGGCGGCGGGGTCATCTCGGTGAAAACCGACAGCGCCAGGCCGCCGACGCCCAGCCGAATGGTCTCGATCAGGATCCAGGCCAGCCAGAACAGCCCGAAGGCCATCGCCGCCAGCGACAGTGTCAACGTGACGGCGTTGACGCGCTTGCGCCGCGCATGCATCGCGAGCTTGCTGGCGTCGAAGTTCAGCAGGTTGGCGCTCATGTGCGGCCCCCTTCGGACTTCTGCAGCCGGGAAAGCAGGAGCTTGGACATTGCCAGCACGGCGAAGGTGATGAAGAACAGGATCAGCCCCAGGTACATCAGGGAAGCCTGGTGCAACCCTGGGTTGGCCTCGGCAAACTCGTTGGCGATCGCCGAGGTGATGCTGTTGGCGGCCTCGAACAAGGACAGCGAGTTGAGTTGGTTGAAGTTGCCGATCACGAACGTGACGGCCATCGTCTCACCCAGCGCGCGTCCCAGGCCGAGCATGATGGCGCCGACGACGCCGCTCTTGGTGTAAGGCAGCACCACTTTCCAGACCACCTCCCAGGTGGTCGAGCCCAGCGCGTAAGCGGACTCCTTGAGCATCGCCGGCGTGGTCTCGAAGACATCGCGCATCACCGAGGCGACGAACGGAATGACCATGATGGCCAGGATGATGCCGGCCGACAGGATGCCGATGCCCACCGGAGCGCCCGACACCAGCGCGCCGAGGATCGGAACATCGGAGAACAGCGCTTGTGCCGGCTGCTGCACGTAAGTGGCGAGGATCGGGCCGAACACCAGCAGACCCCACATGCCGTAGACGATACTGGGCACCGCGGCCAGTAGTTCGATGGCCACGCCAAGGGGCCGACGCAGCCAGTTGGGTGACAACTCGGTCAGGAAGAGAGCAATGCCGAAGCTCACCGGCACCGCGATGATCAGCGCAATGAAGGACGTTGCGAGCGTCCCGTAGATCATCACCAATCCGCCGTAGCGATCTTCCACCGGATCCCACTCGGAACGCCAGAGGAAGCTCAACCCGTACTCTCTGATCGAGGGCCAGGCGCCCATGACCAGAGAGCCGATGATGCCCGCCAAGAGCGCCAAGGTGATCCAGGCTGCACTGTGGGCCGCGAAAGAAAACGCCGTGTCCGCCCATGCCAGTCGCCGTCGCCTCTCCGGGGGTTCCCCGCCAAGTGCCGAACGCTCCATCTTCTTCTTGTCGGACCCGTAAGGCGTTGCGGGAAGTGTAGCGGCCACAGGTGCTCCCTCGGCGTGTATGACATCAACCCCCGGCGGCCGCCAAGCGACCCCGGGGGTTGTAGAGCGGGGTCGTTGTCGGTTGCCGAGGCTTTACTTGAAGGCCACCGCTACGCCGGCGCCGTCCTTGATGTTGGCCCACTCACGGCGCACCAGCGCCTTCACCGACTCCGGCAGAGGAACGTACTCCAGTTCGCTCGCCATCTTGTCGCCGTTGATGAAGGCCCACTCGAAGAATTTCAGCGAGTTGGAGGCCTGAACCGGCTTGTCCTGAGCGCGGTGCATCACGATGAAGGTCGCGCCGGTGATCGGCCACGAATCGCGGCCCGGCTGCTCGGTCAGGATCTGGAAGAACGACTTGGCCCAGTCGGCACCCGCCGCCGCGGCCTTGAAAGCGGTGTCGTCAGGCGCCACGAAGCTGCCGGCAGCGTTGCGCATCAGCACGTGGGACATCTTGTTGCCCTTGGCGTAGGAGTACTCGACGTAGCCGATCGAGTTTGGCAGCCGCTGCACGAAAGCGGCGACACCCTCGTTGCCCTTGCCGCCGGCGCCGGTCGGCCAGTTGACCGCCGAGCCCTCACCCACCTTGGACTTCCACTCGGCGTTCACCTTCGACAGGTAGTTCGTGAAGATGAAGGTGGTGCCCGAACCGTCGGCGCGGCGCACGACGGCGATCGCGCTGTCAGGCAGCGGCACGCCCGGATTCATCGCGACCAGCGCAGGATCGTTCCACTTCGCGATCTTGCCCAGATAGATGTCGCCCAGAACCTGACCCGACATGCGCAGCTGGCCCGGCGTGAGGCCGCGCACGTTGATCACCGGCACGACACCACCGATGACCGTGGGGAACTGCACCAGACCGTCCTTGGCCAGATCGGCGTCGGTCAGCGGAATGTCCGATGCGCCGAAGTCGACCGTCTTGCCGCGGATCTGGCGCAGACCGGCACCCGACCCCACTGACTGGTAGTTGATGCGCGCTCCAACCGCCTTGTTGTAGGCGTCAGCCCACTTCGAGTAGAGCGGTGCCGGGAAGGTGGCGCCGGCGCCGGTCACGTCTTGCGCGAGCGCAGCGACGGAAAACGCCGCGGCGGCGGAGAGAGTGACAACCGTTCTAAACCAGGACATGCCCATGCTGGAACCTCTTGCTGTGGAGCTTTGAATGAGGCCAGACGATAGGCGGCCAAGATGACGTATCCATGACACACCTTGAAGCATCCTGAGCCGGTTGGGTGCTGTCACACAGCGACATCGATTTGTCACAGATCGCCATTAGCGTCGCCCAGTGTCATCGAGACCCGGTCGAGCTTCGACCACGGAGCCATGATTGCAGTCATCCAGAGGATCACCACCGTCCTCACGCCGAACCCAGCCGACTCAGGAGAATTTCATGTTCAGAAGAAAGCGTACTTTCCTGGCCGCCGCCAGTCTGGCAGCGCTCGTCACCTTCGCCGGCTGTGCCAGCACGCCGGCGCCGACCACCATCGCCGACACCGCCGCAAGAACCCCCACCCTGTCCACGCTGAACCGCCTGATCGCTGAAGCCGGCCTGAGCGAGACGCTGCGTGGCGCCGGCCCGTTCACGGTCTTTGCCCCGAGCGACGAGGCCTTCAAGGCGGTACCGGCGAAGACGATGGCCGACCTGGCTGCGAACAAGGACATGCTTCGCGCGGTCCTGACCTATCACGTGCTGCCGGCGCGGATGACCTCGGCCGAGTTGACCACCGGCAATGCCAAGACGGTGCAAGGCGCCAACGTCGCACTGTCCAAGGCAGGTACGTTCGTGACCGTCGAGGACGCCGTGGTGCAGCAGGCCGACGTGCTGGCGACCAATGGCGTCGTGCACGTGATCGACCGTGTCATGATGCCTCCGGCGCCGCCGCGCCGCTGAACCGCCTGCCGCCCGAGCGTGCTCGTCAGCTCTGGGCGGCAGCCTCGGCCATCGTCTCGGCACAACGTCGGCCCAGGCCGGCGTCGTTCGACTCGACCATCACGCGCAGCACCGGCTCGGTGCCCGACGCACGGATCAGCACCCGGCCCCAATCGCCCAGTTGACCCTCAGCCGCCGCCTGCGCCTGTTGCAGTGCCGCGTTCTGGCGCCAGTCCGCACCCTCGCGCAGACGCACGTTGAGCAGGGTCTGCGGAAACAGCGTCACGCCCTCCAGCAAGTCGGCCAGTGTGCCGCCCTGCCGGCGAACCGCCTGCAGAATCTGCAGCGCACTGACGATGCCGTCGCCGGTGGTGTGGCGGTCCAGCGCCAGCAAGTGGCCGGAGCCCTCGCCGCCCAACTGCCAGCCGCGGGCGGACAGTTCTTCCAGCACGTGACGGTCTCCGACCTTGGCACGCACCAGCGGTACGCCGCGCGCGCGCAGCGCCAGTTCGATCGCCATGTTCGTCATCAGCGTGCCCACTGCACCGGGCACGCGGTCGCCCTTGGCCAGCCGGTCGGTGACCAGCACGTAGAGCAATTCGTCGCCGTTGAACAGGCGCCCGGTCGCGTCGACCATCTGCAGCCGATCGGCGTCGCCGTCCAGCGCAATGCCGTAGTCGGCGCGGTGCTCCGCGACGGCCCGTACCAGCGCCTGTGGCGCGGTCGCACCGAAACCGTCGTTGATGTTCATGCCGTCCGGGCTGCAGCCAATCGGCACCACCACTGCGCCCAGCTCGTGGAAAACCTCCGGCGCCACCTGATAGCCAGCCCCGTTCGCGCCGTCGACGACGATCTTCATGCCGCGCAGCGACAGGCTGTGCGGCACCGTGCTCTTGCAGAACTCGACGTAGCGCCCGCGGGCGTCGTCCAGCCGACGTGCGCGGCCCAGCCCGGCCGAATCAGCCCAGCGCGGCGCCTGCAACAAGGCGGCCTCGACTTCCTGCTCCCATTGGTCCGACAGCTTCTCGCCGCGCGCCGAGAAGAACTTGATGCCGTTGTCAGGATAGGCGTTGTGCGAGGCGCTGATCACCACACCCAGATCCAGCCGCAGCGCCCGCGTCAGGTAAGCGACGCCGGGCGTGGGCAGCGGGCCGCAGAGCAACACATCGACGCCGGCCGAGGCGAAGCCCGCTTCCAGCGCGGACTCGATCATGTAGCCGGAGATGCGTGTGTCCTTGCCGATCAGCACGGTCGGCCGCGTCGCGCTTACGCGCAGCACGCGCCCGACCGCGTGTCCCAGCCGGAGCATGAAGTCCGGCGTGATCGAGCCCTGCCCGACCGTGCCTCGAATGCCATCGGTGCCGAAGTAGTTTCTGCTCATTCTCTGGATCTCCTGCGGCGGTCATTGTGCGCAGCACATCAGGGCGCAGGGCGCAGGACCAGCGTCGGAGCAGCGCCAGCGTGAAAAGAAACACGGGGCCGAAGCCCCGCGTGATCATTCAGATGGTCTGGCCCTCAGGCCGCAGCCGGCGCGCTGTCGGTGCTGACTGGAGGCGGGTTGCCGCCCCCCGGCCGGGAGGCCGGCGGCGTCCAGTCCTTGGGCGGACGAGGCGGCTTGCCCGACATGATGTCGTCGATCTGTTCGGCGTCGATGGTCTCCCACTCGAGCAGCGCATGCGCCATCGCGTGCATCTTGTCCTTGTGGTCCTCGATCAGCTTGCGCGCGATCGTGTACTGCTCGTCGATGATGCGGCGGACCTCCTGGTCGACCTTTTGCATCGTCGCCTCGGACATGTTCACCTGCTTGGTGATGCTGCGGCCGAGGAAGACCTCACCTTCGTTCTCGGCGTAGACCATCGGGCCGAGTTCGTTGCTCATGCCGTAGCGCATCACCATGTCTCGAGCCAACCCGGTGGCGCGCTCGAAGTCGTTGCTGGCTCCAGTGGTCATCTGGTTCATGAACACCTCTTCGGCGATGCGGCCGCCGAAGAGCACGCTGATGGTGCTGAGCATGCGTTCCTTGTCCAGGCTGTAGCGGTCGCCTTCGGGCAGTTGCATCGTGACCCCCAGCGCACGGCCGCGCGGGATCACGGTCACCTTGTGCACCGGGTCGGTCTTGGGCTGCAGACGTGCCACCAGCGCGTGGCCCGCTTCGTGGTAGGCCGTGTTCCTGCGCTCTTCCTCGGGCATGACCATGGACTTGCGCTCGGGGCCCATCATGATCTTGTCCTTGGCCTTCTCGAAGTCGACCATCTCGACCACGCGGCCACTGCGGCGGGCGGCGAACAGTGCCGCCTCGTTCACCAGATTGGCCAGATCAGCCCCGCTGAAGCCCGGAGTGCCGCGCGCCAGGATGTCAGCGCGCACGTCCTGCCCCGCCGGCACTTTGCGCATGTGCACGTTGAGGATCTGCTCACGCCCGCGCACGTCGGGCAGGGTCACGTAGACCTGGCGGTCGAAGCGGCCCGGGCGCAGCAGCGCCGGGTCGAGGATGTCAGGCCGGTTGGTGGCCGCCATCACGATCACGCCCAGGTTCGTCTCGAAGCCGTCCATCTCGACCAGCATCTGGTTGAGCGTCTGTTCGCGCTCGTCGTTGCCGCCGCCCAGGCCGGCACCGCGGTGGCGGCCGACGGCGTCGATCTCGTCGATGAAGATGATGCAGGGCGCGCTCTTCTTGGCCTGTTCGAACATGTCGCGCACGCGGGCCGCGCCGACGCCGACGAACATCTCGACGAAGTCCGAACCGCTGATACTGAAGAACGGGACCTTGGCCTCGCCAGCGATCGCCTTGGCCAGCAGTGTCTTGCCGGTGCCCGGGGGGCCGACCAGCAACACACCGCGCGGGATGCGCCCGCCGAGTTTTTGGAACTTCTGCGGGTCTTTCAGGAAGTCGACGAGTTCCTTGACCTCTTCCTTGGCCTCGTCGCAACCGGCCACATCGGAGAAGCTGGTCGTGTTGTTGGCCTCGTCGAGCATGCGCGCCTTGCTCTTGCCGAAGCTGAAGGCGCCGCCCTTGCCGCCGCCCTGCATCTGGCGCATGAAGTAGATCCAGACGCCGATCAACAGCAGCATCGGGCCCCAGCTGACGAGGATGTTCATCAGCAGCGAAGGCTCTTCACGCGGCTTGACGTCGAACTTGATGCCGTTGGAGATCAGGTCGCCGACCAGCCCGCGGTCCAGATACGTCGCCGTGCTGCGCAGGCGCTTGTCGTCACTGGTGAAAGCCAGGATCTCGGTGCCACCGCCGGGGCTCTCCTGCAGCGTGACGGCCTTGATGCGCTTGGCGCGCACCTCTTCGAGGAAGTCCGAGTAGCCGATCTGGCTGCCGGTGGTCACCCCGCGGTCGAACTGCTTGAACACGGTGAACAACACCAAAGCGATCACCAGCCAGACAGCGACCTTCGAAAACCATTGATTGTTCACTGCATCTCCTTTGCCGACGTACAGAGCAGCGTAGCCGCTACCGGCCGCTGCTGATGCCCCATATCTGAGGACGATTCTAGGTCAGTCAAGTCTTTTCCCTGGCCGCGCTTGACCGCGCGAGACAGGGGGTGTTTCCGACCCCCCGCCGGGGTCCTTCATGCAGGGACGCGCGCCGGGCGCGGACCGATGCCGACGAGGAAGGTTTCGGCGGACTTGTCGCGCGATGACTTCGGTTTGAACGGCTTTGCGATGTCGAAGCGGTCCTTGAACAGGCGCGCCAATTGCGCATAACCGCTGCCGTGGAAAGCCTTGCAGACCAGCGCGCCGCCCGGCCGCAGGTGCTGGGTGGCGAAATCCACCGCCAGTTCGATCAGGTCGGTCATGCGCGCGCCGTCCGACGCCGCGATGCCCGACAGATTGGGCGCCATATCAGACACCACCACGTCGACCAGCCGACCCGCCAGTTCGGTCTGCAGCCGCGCCAGCATCTCGGCATCGCGGAAGTCGCCTCGCAAGAAGGTGATGCCGTCTACCGGCTCGAAGTCCAGCAGGTCCAGCGCGATGACGCAGCCGTCGATACGTCCGCCGTCGCCAGCGAAACGCCGGCGCAGGTACTGGCTCCAGGCACCGGGCGCGGCGCCGAGGTCGACCACCGTCTGGCCCGGGTGCAGCAGGCCGAAGGCCTCGTCGATCTCCTTGAGCTTGTAGGCCGCGCGTGCCCGGTAGCCCTCTTTCTGCGCCAGCCGCACGTAAGGGTCGTTGATGTGGTCATGCAGCCACGCGCGGTTGACCTTGGCGCTCTTGCCGACCCCGGCGCGCGGCGCCGCGGCGCGGGCAATGCCGGCCTTGGTCAGCGCGGCGCGGGCGAGCGGTGGCTTGATCTTCATCAGCGGCCGATAATACGGTCCATGTCCGCCCTCACACTGACGCCGGCCGAGCGCCGAGACCACCGCGCCGCGGCCCACCACCTGTCACCGGTCGTGCAGATTGGCAACGACGGCCTGACGCCGGCGGTGGTCAGGGAAGCCGACCAAGCGCTGAGCGCCCATGGCCTGATCAAGATCCGCGCGGCGGTGGACGACCGCAGCGCGCGCGACGCGATGCTCGCCGCGCTCGCTGAACAGCTGGGCGCGGGCGCCGTGCAGCACATCGGCAAGCTGCTGGTGCTGTGGCGGCCGGTGCCGCCCAAGCTGAAAGCCGAGCGCGAACAAGAGCGTTCACCCGGCCCGCGGACGGTCAAGCTGGTGTCGTTTTCCAAGAGCGGCAACCACCGCGCCACGGTGCGCAAGGTGACGGTGTTCGGCAACGAGCGCGTCACCGCAGGCGGCCTGATCAAGCGCGCCAAACCCGCGCGCACCGGCAGCGTGAAGAAGAAGCCGCCGACCCGGTAGCCGGGCGCTGCGCGACGCTCAGACGTAACGCACGCCCACCACTTCGTAGCTCTTGACACCGCCCGGCGCCTGCACTTCGGCCACGTCGCCGACGCCCTTGCCGATCAGCGCACGCGCGATCGGGCTGCTGATCGAGATCAGCCGCAGCTTCAGATCAGCCTCGTCGTCACCCACGATCTGGTAAGTGACCGCGACGCCGCTGTCCTGCTCCTCCAGATCGACGGTGGAGCCGAAGACCACGCGGCCGTCGGCGTCCAGCGTCGAGGGGTCGATCACCTGCGCCGCCGCCAGCTTGCCCTCGAGCTCGAGGATGCGCCCCTCGATGAAGCCCTGCTTGTCCTTGGCGGCGTCGTACTCGGCGTTCTCAGACAGGTCGCCCTGCGCCCGCGCTTCGGAAATGGCCTGGATCACCGCATGGCGCTCGACGGTCTTCAGCCGATGCAGCTCTTCCTTGAGCTTCTCGGCACCGCGCTTGGTCAGGGGAATGGTGGGCATGGCTCGAATCCGGGCGATCAAAACGAAACCGCCGCTGGCACAGAGGTCCAGCGGCGGAAGAAACAAGCTTGATTATTGCAGTTCGGCGTGCAATTGCTGCAAAGCCATGACAGCGATGTCGGCACCATGCTTAAGCGCCTCGGTGGCCGCTTCGGCCCCGGCCATCGTCGTGTAATACGTGATGCGGTGGGCCAGTGCCGCGGTGCGGATGTGGCGCGAGTCGGCGATCGCCTGCCGCGTTTCGTCGACCGTGGTGAAGACCAGTTGCACCTCGCCGGCCTTGACGCTGTCGACGATGTGCGGCCGGCCGTCCTTGACCTTGTTGACCGTGATCACCGCAATGCCTGCGGCCGCGATCGCCGCCGCCGTGCCGCGCGTGGCCATCAGCTGGAATCCCAGCGCCACCAGATCACGCGCCACCGCGACCGCGCGTGCCTTGTCGGCGTTCTTCACGGTGATCACGACATTGCCCTTGCGTGGCAGCCGCGAGCCGGCCCCGAGCTGGCTCTTGAGCATCGCCTCGCCGAAGCTGCGGCCCACGCCCATCACCTCGCCGGTGGAACGCATCTCGGGGCCCAGCACCGGATCGACGCCAGGGAACTTGTTAAACGGAAACACCGCCTCCTTCACGCTGAAGTAAGGCGGCACCACCTCGTGCGGCGGCTTGCCGCCCAGCCCGCACTGATCGGCGATGCGCTGCCCGGCCATGCAGCGCGCGGCGATCTTGGCCAGCGGCTGGCCGGTGGCCTTGCTGACAAAAGGCACCGTGCGCGAGGCGCGCGGATTGACCTCGAGCACGAATACGACGGCCGCCGCACCCTCGCCCTGGATAGCGAACTGCACGTTCATCAGACCAATCACTTTCAGCGCACGCGCCATCAGCGTGGTCTGGCGGCGCATCTCGTCTTGCAGCGCGGCGCTGAGCGTGTAGGGCGGCAGCGAACAGGCTGAGTCGCCGCTGTGGATGCCGGCGGCCTCGACGTGCTCCATGATGCCGCCGATCATCACGTCGTGGCCGTCGCTGATGCAGTCCACGTCGACCTCGATCGCATCGTCGAGGAAGCGGTCGAGCAATACCGGCGACTTCTCGCTCACGCGCACGGCCTCGCGCATGTAGCGCGCGAGGTCACGGTCGCCATGCACGATCTCCATCGCGCGCCCGCCCAGCACGTAGCTCGGGCGCACCACCAGCGGGTAGCCGATCTCCTGCGCCAGTGCCAGCGCCTGCTCTTCGGTGCGCGCAGTGCGGTTGGGCGGCTGGCGCAGACCAAGTTCTTGGAGCAACAGTTGAAATCGCTCACGGTCCTCGGCGATGTCGATGCTGTCGGGCGTGGTGCCGATGATCGGCACGCCGGCACGCTCGAGATCGAGCGCCAGCTTCAGCGGCGTCTGGCCGCCGAACTGCACGATCACGCCGAAAGGCTTTTCCTTGTCGACGATCTCCAGCACGTCTTCCAGCGTCACCGGCTCGAAGTACAGGCGGTCGCTGGTGTCGTAGTCGGTGGAGACGGTCTCCGGATTGCAGTTGACCATGATGGTCTCGAAGCCGTCCTCGCGCAGCGCGAGCGAGGCGTGCACGCAGCAATAGTCGAACTCGATGCCCTGGCCGATGCGGTTGGGGCCGCCGCCCAGCACGATGATCTTGCGCCGGTCGGTCGGTGCCGCCTCGCACTCCTCGTCGTAGGTGCTGTACATGTAAGCGGTCTGCGTGGCGAACTCGGCCGCGCAGGTGTCGACCCGCTTGTACACCGGGCGGATGCCCTGCTCATGGCGGCGCGCGCGCACCGCGTGCTGGTGCGTGCCCAGCAGCGTGCCCAGGCGGCGGTCGGAGAAGCCTTGTGCCTTCAGGCCACGCAGCTCGTCCCGCGACAGGCTCTGCAGCGAGCGGCCGGCCAGCGCCTGCTCGCAACGCACGAGGTCTTCGATCTGTGCCAGGAACCACGGGTCGATGGCGGTTTCTTCGAACACCTCGTCCAGCGACATGCCCAGGCGGAAGGCATCGCCGACGAAGAGGATGCGCTCGGGCCCGGCGTTGCCGATCTCGTCGACGATCTCGTCGCGGTCCGCTTCCTGGCAGCCGGTGCGCGGGCTCAGGCCGTCGATGCCGGTCTCCAGGCCGCGCAGTGCCTTCTGGAAGCTCTCCTGGAAGTTGCGGCCCATCGCCATCACCTCGCCCACCGACTTCATCTGCGTCGTCAGATGCGGGTCGGCGGCGGGAAACTTCTCGAAGGCAAAGCGCGGGATCTTGGTGACGACGTAGTCGATGCTCGGCTCGAAGCTCGCCGGTGTGGCACCGCCGGTGATGTCGTTGAGCAGTTCACCGAGCAAGTAGCCCACGGCCAGCTTGGCCGCCACCTTGGCGATCGGGAATCCCGTCGCCTTGGACGCCAGCGCCGACGAGCGGGAGACCCGCGGGTTCATCTCGATGACGATCATGCGGCCGCTCTTGGGGTCGACCGCGAACTGCACGTTGGAGCCGCCGGTGTCGACGCCGATCTCGCGCAGGATGGCGATGCTGGCGTTGCGCATCAGCTGGTACTCGCGGTCTGTCAGCGTCTGCGCCGGCGCGACGGTGATCGAGTCCCCGGTGTGGATGCCCATCGGGTCGAGGTTCTCGATCGAGCACACGATGATGCAGTTGTCCGCGCGGTCGCGGACCACCTCCATCTCGTACTCCTTCCAGCCGATCAGGCTCTCCTCGATCAGCAACTCGCTTGTGGGCGACAGGTCAAGCCCGCGCCTGCAGATTTCCTCGAACTCCGCCGGGTTGTAGGCGATGCCCCCGCCGGTGCCGCCGAGCGTGAAGCTCGGGCGCACCACCATCGGAAATGCTGCGCCGCTGACTGTTTCGGCAGCGATGCGCCGCTGCACCGCCTGCGCTTCCTCCCACGAATGCGCGATGCCGCTGCGGGCTGACGCCAGGCCGATGCCGGTCATCGCGTTCTTGAACTTCAGCCGGTCCTCGGCCTTCTCGATGGCCTGCTCGTTGGCGCCGATCATCTCGACGCCGTGCCTGTCCAGCACGCCGTGGCGGTGCAGGTCGAGCGCGCAGTTCAGCGCCGTCTGGCCGCCCATCGTTGGCAGCAGCGCCATCTTGTCGCCCGGACGGGCCTGCCGCTCCTTGGCGATGATCTTCTCCACCACCTGCCAGGTGATGGGCTCGATGTAGGTAGCGTCAGCCATGCCGGGGTCGGTCATGATCGTCGCCGGATTGCTGTTGACGAGGATGACGCGGTAGCCCTCCTCGCGCAGTGCCTTGCAGGCCTGCGCGCCGGAGTAGTCGAACTCGCAGGCCTGGCCGATGACGATCGGGCCGGCGCCGATGATCAGGATGCTGTGCAGATCGCTGCGCTTAGGCATTGCCGGTCTCCGTCCGCGGCGCGCGCACGGCGGCAGCGGCGTCCATCAGCCCGACGAAGCGGTCGAACAGGCCTTCGATGTCGTGTGGCCCGGGGCTCGCCTCGGGGTGACCCTGGAAACAGAACGCCGGGCGGTCGGTGCGCGCCAGGCCCTGCAGGGTGCCGTCGAACAGGCTGCGGTGCGTGGCGCGCAGCGTCGGCGGCAGCGTGGCCTCGTCGACCGCGAAACCGTGGTTCTGGCTGGTGATGGCCACGCGGCCGCTGTCCAGATCTTTCACCGGGTGGTTGGCACCGTGGTGGCCGAACTTCATCTTGAAGGTCCGCGCACCCGAAGCAAGCGCCATGATCTGGTGGCCCAGGCAGATGCCGAAGGTGGGCAGCCCGCGATCGATGAGCGTGCGCGCAGCGGCAATCGCGTAGTCGCAGGGCTCGGGATCACCCGGTCCGTTGGAAAGGAACACACCGTCGGGCCGCAGCGCCAGCACCTCGTCGGCCGTGGTGCGCGCCGGCACCACCGTGACGCGGCTGCCGTGCGCAGCCAGCAGGCGCAGGATATTGCGCTTGATGCCGAAGTCGAAGGCCACCACATGGTGGCGCGGCTCGGCCAGCGAACCGAAGCCCTGACCCAGCGACCAGGCGGTCTGCCGCCATTCGTAGGGCTCACGCGTGCTGACCACCTGGGCCAGATCGAGCCCGGCCATCGACGGTGCGCCGCGCGCCAGCGCAAGGGCGTGCTGCACGACCGAATCGACCGACATCACGCCCGGGGCCAGCGCCAGGATGCAGCCGTTCTGCGCGCCCTGCGTACGCAGCAGGCGCGTCAGCCGGCGCGTGTCGATGCCGGCGATGGCCACTGTGCCCTCGTCGAGAAGCAATTGCTGCAGCGTGCGCTGCTGGCGGAAGTTCGACGAGCGCAGCGGCAGCTCGCGGATCACGAGGCCAGCGGCCTGGACCCGCGAGGACTCGGCGTCCTCATCGTTGACGCCTGTGTTGCCGATATGCGGGTAGGTCAGCGTGACGATCTGGCGGCAGTAGCTGGGATCGGTGAGGATCTCCTGATAGCCGGTGAGCGCCGTGTTGAACACCACCTCGCCAACCGTGTGACCGGCCGCGCCGATCGACTGGCCGACGAACACCGAGCCATCGGCCAACGCCAGCAACGCCAGGGGGCGCACGGCCGGGGGGGAAGGGATGGGGGGCAATGGAATCTCCGCAGACGGCTCGCGCAGCCGGTCAAGGCTTGTGCGCTCGGCCGAGCGCCGCGCCAGTGGCCAGCAGCCAAACCTGTCGATTCTAGCCGCCGAGGCCCGCGGCAAGCCGCCCTCTACACTGGCTCGATGTCAACCGAACCGGGCGTTCTCGCCGATGCCTCTAAGCGGAGCGCCGTCTCGCTCGGGCCCGCCCCGGGCCGCGGCCCGATGTCGCCGCTGTGGCCTGTGCTGTCGGGCGTGCTCGCCGCGGCCAGCTTCGGCAGCATGGACGCGTGCATCAAGTTCATGGCACCGCGCTACGACGCGGTGCAGCTCGCCTTCTTCCGCTTTGCCGCCGGCTCGGTCTTCGCCGTCGCGCTGTGGCTGTGGCAGCGGCCAGCCCTGCCGCGCGGCGCCGGCTGGCGCATGCACGGACTGCGATCCATCTTGCTGCTGATATGCCTGGTCAGCTACTTTCATGCGCTGACGTTGCTGCCGCTGGCGCAGGCCGTGGTCATCGCCTACATGGCGCCGATCTTCACCTCGCTGCTGGCCATGCTGGTGCTGCGCGAACGGCCGGGGCCAGCCATCGGCTTGTCGCTCGGCCTCGGGTTGGCCGGCATCGCGGTGTCGCTGTGGCCCGAACTGGCGGCGCGCGACCGCGCCGACTCTGCCGCGCGGCTCGAGGGCATCGCGGCGGCCGCGCTGTCGGCGCTGACCTTCGCCGGCGTGCTGGTGCTGGCGCGGCTGCAGGCCCAACGCGACGCGCTGTTCACGATCGTGCTGGTGCAGAACCTGTTGCCGCTGGCGCTGCTGACAGTGCCGGCGGCGCTCACCTGGCAGCCCTTGGACCTGGCCGACCTGATGCCGATCTTCGCGGCTGGCGCGCTGGCCACGGTCGGCCTGCTGTGCCTGACATGGACCTTCACGTACATGGAGGCCAGCCGCGCAGCGCCGCTGGAGTACACCGGCTTTCTGTGGGCGGCGCTGCTGGGCTGGTGGCTGTTCGGCGAGGTGCCCAGCAGCACCACCGCCGTCACCGCACTGCTGATCGTCGGCGGCTGCCTGTTGCTGCTGCGCCGCTGATCCGTCAGCCACCGGACGGCTGCAGCGCGGCGATGGCGGCGCGCGCCACCTCGGCGTCCTCGGGCGACTTGACGCCGCTCACACCCACTGCGCCAAGGCACTGGCCCTCCACCATCACGGGCACGCCGCCTTCGAGCATGCCCTCCAGCGGCGCACTGAGAAACGAGTGGCGGCCCTGGTTGATCATGTCTTCGTAGACCTTGGTCTCGCGGCGGCCGAGTGCAGCCGTGCGCGCCTTGGCCGGCGCAATCTGCGAGGACAGAGGCGCGGCGCCGTCCAGCCGCTGCAGCCACAGCAGGTGGCCGCCGTCATCGGCAATGGCGATCGTCACCGCCCAGCCGCGCGAGCGCGCCAGCGCCTCGCCGGCCTCGCCCATGCGGCGCACATCGTCCTGGGTCAGCATCGCTCGACTCTTCATGTTCGTCCTTCAGGGTGGTAGGGTGGAAAACCGGCGAGCCTAGCTGCCCGGCGCGCAGGCACCAAGCCCCCGCGCGACAAAGCTCACATGCACCAGGCGCGCGAATCTGCCCAGCCGCATCAGGGGCTTTCCCTTCAACACGGTGCGGCACCTAGAATCCGCCTGCCACTCGAAACGGCACTTCAATTTCACCTGTCCCTGGAGGACGCATGAACCAAAGCCCGCAGACCTTCCCCACATACGGCAACGAGGCCGGAGGGATCGCGCCGGCCGCCGAACGCAACCGCGTCCTGCGTAACACTTACTGGCTGCTCGCGCTGTCGATGGTGCCCACCGTGCTGGGTGCCTGGATCGGCGTGCAGACCGGGATCGCACGCGCCATGACGCCGGGCATCGGCCTGATCGTCTTCCTGGTCGGCGCTTTCGGCTTCATGTTCGCGATCGACAAGTTCAAGAACTCTGCCGCCGGCGTGCCCATCCTGCTGGGCTTCACCTTCTTCATGGGCCTGATGCTGTCGCGCCTGGTCGGCAGCGTGCTCGGCCTGTCCAACGGCGCCAGCCTGATCATGACGGCGTTCGCCGGCACCAGCGCCGTCTTCGTCGGCATGGCCTCGCTGTCGTCGGTGATCAAGCGTGATCTGTCCGGGATGGGCAAGTTCCTGTTCATCGGCGCCATCCTGGTGCTGGTGGCCGGCATTGCCAACTTCTTCATCCAGAGCAGCGCGCTGATGATCACGCTGTCGGTGCTGGTGATCGGCATCTTCTCTGCCTTCATCCTGTACGACCTCAAGCGGGTGAAGGACGGTCTGGAGACCAACTACATCACCGCCACGCTGGGCATCTACCTGAGCGTCTACAACGTGTTCCAGGCGCTGCTGTCGCTGCTGGGCATCTTCGGCGGCGAGCGCGACTGAGCGATCTCTCTGGCATTCTGCAGGGGGCCTTCGGGCCCCTTGTTCGTTTTCGGGCCCCCGACCCCGGGTCAGGGTAAGCCACAGGGCTGCCGACAGTCACGATCGTTACTATCTAAACGGTGGGAACACCTGACGTGCCCCGCGACCGGACGTGAGCGACCAAGCGCAAGACCACCCCTTGTCCGCAGCCGCAGCGCTGGAGCGGCTGTCATGAACCAGCCCGCAGAGCGCAAACCGCTGATCCCGGTGGCGCTGGAAGAGGGCCTGGCCGTGGCCTGCATGGCGCTGCTGGTGTTGATCACGCTGCTCAACGTGCTCACTCGGTACTTCACCGACCAGTCCTTCGCCTGGACCGAGGAGATCTCGGTCTTCCTGATGGTGCTGATGACGCTGGCCGGCGCCAGCGCCGCTGCCGCGCGCGACCGCCACATCCGCATCGAAGTCGTCTACGAAGGCGGCAGTGCCGCGCGTCAGCGGCAGTTCCGCATCATCTCGGCCTGCGTCGTGGCGCTGCTCTTCTTCGGCCTGGCGCTGCTCTTCGGCCGCGTGGTGGCCGACGAGATCCGCTATGCCGAGACCTCGATGGGCCTGGGCATCCCGCGCTGGTGGTTCACCATCTTCTCGCCGCTGCTGTGCCTGGCCGTCGCGCTGCGCGCGTCGGGCCTGGCCTGGAGGGCCGCGCGGTGATCGGCCTCACGCTCTTCGCGGTGTTCCTGCTGCTGATGGCCATCGGCGTGCCGATCGGCGCCGCGCTCGGCCTGGGCGGCATCGTGGCGATCGCCTGGGCCAACGCCGACACGCAGTGGTTCGGCCTGCTGGCGGCGCCGCAGAACATGCAGGCCGGCATCTCCAAGTACCCGCTGCTGGCGCTGCCGATGTTCGTGCTGGTCGGCTCGATCTTCGACCGCTCGGGCGTGGCCCAGCGCATGGTCGACTTCGCCATCGCCTGCGTCGGCCGCTCGGCCGGCATGCTGCCGCTGGTGGCCGTTGTCGTGGCGATGGTGCTGGGCGGCATCTCGGGCTCGGGCCCGGCCAACGCGGCCGCCGTGGGCGGCGTGATGATCGCGGCGATGGCGCGCGCCGGCTACCCCGCCCCGTTCTCGGCCAGCGTGGTCGGCGCCGCCGCAGCGACAGACATCCTGATCCCGCCATCGATCGCCTTCGTCGTCTACAGCGTGTCAGTGCCCGGCGCCTCGGTGCCGGCGTTGTTTGCCGCCGGCATGCTGCCGGGCATCCTGGCCGGTCTGGCCTTGATCGCCGCGGCGGTGTGGATGTCACGCGCGCGCGGCTACGGTGGGCTGGAGTCCACCCTGACCCGGCCGCCCTTCTGGCGCTCGCTGCGCGAAGCCTCGTGGGGGCTGGCGGCGCCGGTGCTGATCCTCGGCGGCATGCGCGTGGGCTGGTTCACACCCACCGAGGCCGCGGTCGTGGCGGTGGTGTACGGCCTGTTCGTCGGCCTGGCCGTTCACCGCACGATCGCGCTGCGCGACCTCTATTCGATCTTCCGCGACGCCACCGAGATTTCGGCCGTCATCATGGTGGTGATGGCGCTGGCCGGCATCTTTGCCTACTCGGTGAACACGCTCGGCATGGCCGACCCGTTGGTCAAGGCGGTGCAAGCGTCGGGCATCGGCAGCACCGGCGCACTGATCTGCCTGTTTGCGCTGATGCTGCTGGTGGGCATGGTGCTCGACGGCGTGTCGATCTTCCTCATCTTCCTGCCGCTTCTGTACCCGCTGATGCTGGCTTTCCAGTGGGACGTGGTCTGGTTCGGCGTGCTGCTGACGATGGTCGTCGCGATCGGCCAGTTCACGCCGCCGGTGGCGATCAACCTGCTCGTGGCCTGCCGGCTGGCCAGGGTGCGCATCGAGCAGACGCTGCCCCATGTGGGCTGGCTGGTTTTCGCGTTCTCGCTGGCCGCTCTCGCGGTGGCCGTTTTCCCGCAACTGGCCTTGTGGCTGCCCCGTTCGCTCGGGTACTGAAGGAGACTCCTCTGATGAAGCGTCGTGAACTGTTCCTGGCCGCGGGTGCGGCCTCCATCGCGCTGCCGCGCTTTGCCCATGCGCAGACGGCCTACCGGGCCGAGTACAAGATGAGCACCGTGGTGCCGCCGGCCTTCGCCTGGGGCAAGGGCGGCGAGATTTTCGGCAACCTGGTGCGTGAACGCACCGGCGGCCGCATCAACATCAAGCAGTACCCGGGCTCGAGCCTGGTGCAGGGCCAGCAGGACCGGGAGTTCGCGGCCATGCGCCAGGGCATCATCGACGTTCTCTGCGGCGCGCCGATCAACTGGAGCGGCACGGTGCGCGAACTCGGCGTCTTCACGTTGCCCTTCATCCTGCCCGACCACAAGGCCTGGGACGCGGCCACGCGCGAGCCGGCCATCGTCAACGAGTACTTCGACCTGGTGCGCAGGGCCGGCGCCGAACCCCTGGCCATTGGCGAGACCGGCTACCGGCAGATCAGCAACCGCGTGCGCCCGGTGCGGGCGCCTGACGACCTCAAGGGCATCAAGGTGCGTGTGGTCGGCAGCCCGATGTACGGCGAGATCATGACCGGCATGGGCGCCAACCCGACCTTCATGAGCTGGGCCGACGCGCAGCCGGCGCTGGCCTCGGGCGCCGTCGATGCCCAGGAAAATCCGCTCGAGGTGTTCCTGGCCGCGCGCATCCACACGCTGGGGCAGAAGTTCGTCACCAAGTGGAACTACTCCAACGACATCCTGCTCTTTGCCATCGCTGCGCCGATCTGGCAAAGCTGGACCCCCGCCGACCAGACCATCGTGCGCGCGGCCGCTCAAGACGCCGCGCAGCAGCAGATCACGCTCGTGCGCAAGCTGTTTGCCGAGGACGTCGAACGGGTGCGCGCGCTGGGCGTCGACGTGTACCTGCCGACCCCTGCCGAGACCAACACCTGGAAGATCGCCACGCGCCGCATCTACGCGCGCTGGAAGGTGCAGACGCACGCCGGGCTGGTGAGCAAGATCGAGCAGGTGGCCGAGAAGACACGCGGCAAAGGCTGAGCGCGATGAGCTTGCCGGCAGACCCGGCGGCGCCCCGCCTGCCGATCGACGACTCGCTGTTCTTCAAGCTGGTGCGCGTGGTCAACCTGACCGCGCGCCCCTTCGTCGAGACGCTGTCGCGTGAGCATCGGCTCTCGCTCAACGAGTGGCGCGCGATGGTGGTGCTGGCCAGCCACCCCGGCGTGGCCGCGCACAAGGTGGCCGACCACACCGGACTCGACAAGATGAGCGTCAGTCGGGCGCTGGCGGCTCTCGACCGCAGCGGCCGCCTGCAACGCGAGACCGACCCCGCCGATGCGCGGCGCAGGAGACTGTGGCTGAGCGATTCCGGTCAGACGCTGTTCCAGACCATCGGCCGTCTGGCCGCCGAGCGCGAGGTGCAGCTCTTTGCCGGCATCAGCGCGGCTGAGCAGGCGCGTGTGATGGCCACCATCGACAAGCTGATCGCGGCGCTGGGCACCGAACCGCTGTAGTCGTCGAGGCCGTCAGAAGCCGAACAGGCTGCTGCGCACCGACTGCGGACCTTGGGTGGCGCCCGCGTCGCACCACTGCTCTGGCCCTTCTGCCCAGGCCAGCAGCAAGGCCCCGTGCGGCGAGTCCAGCTCGAGTTCGGCGCCGGCCTCGGCGATGACGAAGCAGTTGGCATGGGCCACGCGGCCGTCGATCTGCAGCAGGCCGCCGCGGACCCACAACTCGGTCAGCGCGCTGGCGCGCCAGCGCGGCAGCCGCGCGCCGGGCTGCAGAGACAACTGCACAAATCTGTGCGCGCTGCCGGTGCCGGCGTAGTCGAAGACCATCTGGCGGCGAACGCCGAAGACGCCGGTCTGCCACGGGGGCAGCGCGTCGACCTGCACGTTGATCTCCGGCGGCACCTCGGGCGCCGGGTTCCACACCTCACCGTGGCGCGAGCCCGCGTGCAGGCCGCTGAGTTCGCCTCGCTCACCCGGGTAGACCACAGGGCCCTCGAGCCGCGAGACCAGCGTGGTCTGCGCATGGGCCACGGCGTCATGCGTGGCGCCAACCAGGTTGATGCCGGCCTGGTGCAGGCCCAGGCTGCCGTGGTAATCGGTCAGGCCGCCATCGAGCACAAAGCTGCTGGCGACGCCGCGATGCTGGTGCAGCCCGCTGCGCGTCATCGGCGCAAAGCCGACAAGGCCGAGAAACAGTCCGCGTTCGTTGTCGTAGCGCACGGGCTTCAGGCGCAGGCCGGGTTCGGGCGTGTCCTGCCAGGCGACGTCGCGAGCGTCGAACACATGCACGCGGGCGGCGGCCTCATACTGGTAGAGCGCTTGCATCGGGGGCTCCGGCGAAGACGGCAATAGTAACCACCGTGACTAACTGGCGCCAGCAGGCAAATCCACCAGATCGAACACGGCGATGCTTTCCACATGCGCCGTGTGCGGGAACATGTTCACCACACCGGCCAGCGTGCAGCGATAGCCCGCCTGGTGCACCAGCAGTCCGGCATCGCGCGCCAGCGTGGCCGGGCTGCAGCTCACATAGACGATTCGCCTGGGCGGCTGCCAACCGGACAGCGGGGCGGCGTGCAACTCGGCCAGCGCCTTGGCCATCGAGAATGCGCCTTCGCGCGGGGGGTCGACCAGCCAACGGTCGGCGGCGCCGAAGGCCGGCAGGTCGGCGGCAGCCAGCTCGAACAGGTTGCGCGCGCGGAACTGGGTGCGCTCGGCCACGCCATTGAGCGCGGCGTTGGCGCGCGCCTGCTGCAGCAACGGCTCGCTGCCCTCAACGCCCAGCACCTGCGCACCGCGGCTGGCGATGGCCAGGCTGAAGTTGCCCAGTCCGCAAAACCAGTCGATCACCCGCTCGCCGGGTTGCGCATCCAGGAGCCGCAGCGCACGCGACACCAGCACCCGGTTGATGTGCGGGTTGACCTGCGTGAAGTCGGTCGGCCGGAACGGCATCTGCAAGCCGAACTCGGGCAGCGCGTAGGCCAGTGCCGCGGCGGGCTCGTCCATCGGCTGCGCCGTGTCGGGCCCCGCCGGTTGCAGCCACCACTGCACGGCGTGACGCTCGGCGAACCCGCGCAGCAACAGCCGGTCGGGTTCTGCCAACGGCACCAGGTGGCGCAGCACCAGCACGGTGACGTTGTCGCCCACCGCCACTTCGACCTGCGGCAGCCGGTCGCGCGCGGCCATCGCGCCGATCAGTTCACGCAGCGGGGATAGCAGCGCCTCGACATGCGGCGGCAGCACAGGGCAGCGTGTCATGTCGGCCACGTAGGCCGACTTGCGCTCGTGGAAGCCGACCAGCACGGTGCCCTTCTTGGCCACCCAGCGCACCGACAGGCGCGCCCGCCAGCGATAACCCCAGGCCGGGCCCTCGATCGCGCGCAGCATGCGTTCGGGCCGCACCTTGGCCAGATGCGCCAGGTTGTCTTCCAGCACACGCTGCTTGACCGCCACCTGCGCGGCAGGGTGCAGATGCTGCATCTTGCAGCCCCCGCAGGCGCCGGCGTGCAGCCCGAAGTGCGGGCAGCCCGGGCGCACCCGCTGGCTGCTTTCGCGTGCCAGCTTGGCGATCGGCCCCTGCTCCCAGTTGTTCTTCTTGCGCGAGACGTTGCAGGTGACCCGCTCGCCCGGCAACGCGCCTTCGATGAACACCACTTTGCCGCTGCCCTCGCCCTCGCGGCGGTGCGCCACGCCCTGGGCTTCGAGATCGAGCGACTCGACCTCCAGCCATTCTTCTTGTCTGGTCATGCGCCGGATTATCCCGGGCGTGGTGGGCCCGCCGGCGGGCGTGGCCCGCGCCATGCAGGTCGCGTCAGCGCGGCGGGAGCAGCCTGGCCGGGTCGACCGGCTTGCCCTGGCGGCGGATCTCGAAGTGCAGTTGCACCCGCTCGGCGTCGCTCGAGCCCATCTCGGCGATGCGCTGCCCGCGGCGCACCACCTGATCTTCCTTCACCAGCAGCGTCTGGTTGTGCGCGTAAGCCGTCAGGAAAGTGTTGTTGTGCTTGACGATGACCAGGTTGCCGTAGCCGCGCAGGCCCGAGCCGGCATAGACCACGCGCCCGTCGGCCGCCGCCATCACCGCATCGCCGGCCTTGCCGCCGATCGCCAGGCCCTTGTTGCTGCGGGCATCGTCAAAGGCCGTCAGCACCGGACCGGCGGCCGGCCAAAGCCAGTTGACTTCCTCGTCGCCATCGCGCGGACGGGCCGCCACCGCGGCAGCGGCAACTGGCGCACTCTCCGGCGCAGCCGCGCTCGCCGCCGCTGCGGGTTCGGCAGCCGTGCCCGCAGGGGGCAGCGGCCGCAGGTCGGCGCTGGCTGCAGTGGTCACCGGGCGCGTCGCCGCTGCCGCCTCGGTGCCCGGCGCCACCACGCGCAGCACCTGGCCGACTTCAATCACGTTCGGGTTCTCGATCGCGTTCCAGCGCACGATGTCGCGCCAGTTCTGGCCGTTGTCGAGGCCGATGCGGATCAGCGTGTCGCCGGGGCGCACGGTGTGGAAGCCCGGCCGGGCTACCGCCTCGGCCGTCGGCGCGGGGCGGGCGGCGGCACCCGCGGCGGCTGACACGGGGGTCGTGGTGCTGCTGCCCGCAGCAGGCGCCGCGGCAGATGCCGGCGGACGCGTCGGCCCGCTGCGGTCTTCCACCGGCGCCTGATGACGCGGCGAAGCACAGGCGGCCAGCAGCAGCGCCAGCGTCAGCATCCCGGCGCTGCGCCACCCCGGGCCATCACCCCGCCACCCCTTCACGCCACAACCCTCCTGCTTCGCATCGCCGCTTCGCATCGCCTTCATGCGGGGCGGCAAGCCCCTTGCGTGCCCGATCTTAGCGGCACGAAATGAACGCCTTCGTACACCGCTCGCACGCAGCCCGACTCGTGGCGGTCGACCACCACCAGGCTTTGCGCGCCCGAGGCCACATCGGCCAGCGGCGCCACCAGTCGCCCGCCGACCGCCAGCTGATCGAGCCAGGCCGCCGGCAGCGCATCGCCGCCGGCGGCTGCAATGATGCTGTCGTAGGGCGCGTTCGGCGGATGGCCATGCCGGCCGTCGCCGAAGACCAGACGCAGCCGACCGGCGCGCTGATCGTGCAGGTGCTCACGCGCCTTCTCGTGCAGCGCCTGCAGCCGTTCGACCGAGACCACTGACACCGCCAACTGCACCATCAGCGCCGCCTGGTAGCCGCAGCCGGTGCCGATCTCCAGCGCGCGCCCGAGGCTGCCGGACGCGCGCGCGTTGGCGCCCCCATAGAGCAGGCTCAGCATGCGCGCCACCACCGAGGGCTTGCTGATGGTCTGGCCGAGGCCGATCGGCAGGCTGGTGTCCTCGTAGGCCTGGGTGGCCAGCGCGCTGTCGACGAAGACATGCCGCGGCACCCGCGCCAGCGCGGCCAGCACGGCCTCGTGGTGCGTCCCGACGGTGCGAAGCCGCTCGACCATGCGGGCACGCACTGCGCCCGAATCCAGGCCCAGCCCGCTGGGCACCACCGAGCGCGCCGCATCCGACGCGGCTTGCTGCAACGGACGTTGCGGGCGAAGCAGATCGTCGGCGCCCCGCCGCGGTGCGGGCTGAAGGCGCTCCAGCCGCAGCGGAAAACGCCGCGGCTGGGTCATGTGCGCAGCGCGCCCAGCACCCCGGCCCACAGCGGGCGCGAGGGGTGGTCGGTCAGGTCAACCTGCAACGGCGTGACCGAGATGCAGCCGCGCGCAGTGACCTCGAAGTCGGTGCCCTGCCCGGCATCGCGCGCATCGCCGGCCGGGCCGATCCAGTAGATCGGATCACCGCGCGGGCTGGTCTGGCGGATCACCGGCTCGCTGGCGTGGCGGCGGCCCAGCCGCGTGATCTCAAGCGGCAGCGACGCCGCATCGGCGCGGTTCGGGATGTTCACGTTGAGCAGCCACGGCGCGGCAGGCCGCGGGCCGGCGAGCACGCGGTCGATGATCGACCGCGCCGCTGCGGCGGCAGCCTCGATCTCGCCCCAGCCTTTCTCGGCCTGCGAGAAGGCGATCGCCGGGATGCCGAAGAGGTAGCCCTCCATCGCCGCGGCCACGGTGCCGGAATACAAGGTGTCGTCGCCCATGTTGGCGCCGTTGTTGATGCCCGACAGCACCAGGTCGGGCCGCTCGGGCAGCAGGCCGGTGAGCGCGATGTGCACGCAGTCCGACGGCGTGCCGTTGACGACACGAAAGCCCTGCACATGATCGCCGCGCGCCTCGAACACCGACAGCGGCCGGCCCAGCGTCAGCGCGTTGCTGGTGCCGCTGGCGTTCTGCTCGGGCGCCACCACGTCGATGTGGCCCAGTCCCTGGCACGCGCGCACCAGGGCGGCGAGCCCCGGCGCGAGGTAGCCGTCGTCGTTGGCAATGAGGATGCGCATGCGAATCCATTGTAGGCAGGCCATGGGTGCTGCTTATGATCGAAGGCTGCCGAAATCGAGCCGCAAGGGCCAGGGGACAACGATGCATGCATGGGTCTGCGAAACGCTGGACGGCGTGGAGGCGCTGAAGTGGCGCGAGATGCCGACGCCCGAACCCGGGCCGGGCGAAGTGCGCGTCGCCATCCGCGCGGCCAGCCTGAACTTTCCGGACCTGCTGATCGTGCGCGGCCTGTACCAGTTCAAGCCGCCGCTGCCTTTCGTGCCGGGTTCGGAGTACGCCGGCATCGTCGAGGCGGTGGGTGCGGGCGTCACCCACCTGGCGCCAGGCGACGCGGTGGCCGCGCTGGGCAGCACCGGCGGCTTCGGCAGCCACGCCTGCATCGAGGCCTCGCGCGTGCTCAAGCTGCCGCCGGGCTTTCCGTTCGACGCGGCGGCGGCCTTCGCCTTCACTTACGGCACCTCGATGCACGCGCTGATCGACCGCGCCGCGCTGAAGGCCGGCGAGACCGTGCTCGTGCTGGGTGCCGCCGGCGGGGTGGGCAGCGCGGCGGTGCAGATCGCCAAGGCCGCCGGCGCACGCGTGGTGGCCGCCACGTCGAGCGACGAGAAGTGCAGCTTCTGCCGCACGCTGGGCGCCGACGAGACCATCAACTACACGGCGACGCCGCTGCGCGAGGCGCTGAAGGCGCTGGGCGTGGCGCCCGACGTCATCTACGACCCGGTGGGCGGCGACCTGGCCGAGCCGGCGTTCCGCTCGATCGGCTGGCGCGGGCGCTACCTGGTCGTGGGCTTCGCGCAGGGCGGCATCCCGGCGCTGCCGCTGAATCTGATGCTGCTCAAGGGTGCCTCGGTGGTCGGCGTGTTCTGGGGCGACTTCGTGCGCCGCGAACCGAAGGGCTTTGCACGCGACATCGTGCAGCTTCTGCAGTGGTATGGCCAGGGTCTGGTGCGCCCGGCGATCGACCGCCGCATGCGGCTGGCCGAGTTGCCGGCGGCCTACGCGCGCATGGCCAGCCGGGCGGTGCAGGGCAAGCTCGTGCTTGTGAGCGATTGATTCCGTGTCCGCTTGCCGGCGCCGGCCTCGTTTAGCATGAAGAGCGACACGAGGAGTCACGAATGACCGTCAAGGTCCTGATCCTGGAAGACAACCCGGTGGCCCGTGGATTCCTCGGCCGCGTCGTGCGCGAGAGCTTCAGCGACCCGATCGCCATCACCGAAGCCGGTGACCTCGAGACCGCGCGGCGCCACATCGGCCTGACCGGTGGTGCGCGAGGGCTGCACGGGGTCGACCCGTTCAAGCTGATCCTGGTCGACCTCGAGTTGCCCGACGGCAACGGCATGGAGTTGCTGGCCGAACTGCCGCAGTACCCGGCGACGAAGATCGTCACCACGCTGTACTCCGACGATGACCACCTGTTCCCGGCCTTGCAGTGCGGCGCCGACGGCTACCTGCTGAAGGAAGACCGCTTCGAGGTGCTGGTGGAAGAACTGCAGAAGATCGTGCGCGGCCAGCCGCCGCTGTCGCCGGCCATCGCGCGCCGGCTGCTGACGCACTTCCGCCCCGGCGGCGGCAGCGATGCGAATGCGCCCGACGGTAGCTTCGTGCACACCAGCGGCTTCCAGACCAGCCGCCCGGTGGCGCTGGAGAAGGTGCCCGATCACGAACGGCTGACCCCGCGCGAGAGCGAGGTGCTGACGTACCTGAGCAAGGGCTTCACGATCAAGGAGATCGCCAGCCTGATGGGCATCAAGTGGTTCACCGTGAACGACCACATCAAGTCCATCTACAAGAAGCTCAACGTCTCGAGCCGGGCCGAGGCGGCCGTGCTGGCGAGCAAACAAGGCTTGGTCTAGCAGGCCGGCTGCGGACCATGGCGGACGCAGCAGCATCCGACGCCCGTCGTCGGCCCGCGCCGGCACAGGACACGCAACCCGCGGATTCCAGCTTCGACGCAGGCGCGTTGCAGCTGGCGCTCGCGGCGCCCGCCTCGCTGGCGGTGCGCTGGCGCCCTTGGCTGCTGCTGGCGGCAGCCCTGACCAGCGCGTTGCTGTGCCTCGCTGTGATGCGGCTGGTCGCCGGCTTGCCGGCGGTGCCCGGGGTCTGGGTGACCGGCGCGCAGGGCACGCTCGTGCTGGCCGCCTCGCCACTGGACGAACTGCAGCCACACATCGGCCGCGGGCTGGTGGCGCTGCGGCTGCCCGACGGCAGCGAACTGCGCGCCGACAGTGGCCTGCAGCGGCGCCTGTCGCGCTGGATCGTCGACGACGTCGAACGCAGCAATTACGTCGCCCGCGCCGACCAACTGGCCATGGCGCTGGCGCAGCCCAACCTGACGCTGCGCATGGACGACGGCAGCCTGGTGCGCGTGGCGCCGAAGCCGCACGGCGTGGGCGGATTGGGGCCGCTGTTCTGGGTGTTCATGGCGCTGGCGGCGGCCCTGCAGTGGACAGCCGCCGCCGTGCTGGTCGCGCGGCCGCAGTTGCGCAATGCGCTTTACGCGCTGATGGCGCTGGCGCAGTCCGGCAACCTGATGCTGATCGCGGAGCAATCGGTGCCCGGTCTCGGTGCGCCGCTGGCGCCGAACTCCAGCGCGCTATGGCACATGGCGCTGGACTTCGTCACCGCAGCGGCGGCGGTGCATGCCTTCGCACTGCACCCGCGGCGGCTGGCCGAGGCGCGGAAGGTGGCGCTGCTGGCGTGGGGACTGCCGATATTTCTGCTGGCGCTGGCGCTGGGCGGGCAGCTTCCCGGACTGTGGTGGTGGACGCAGGGCGTCACGCTGGGCATGGGCGTGCTGGCCGTGGCGGTGCTGACCCGCTCGTACCGCGCAGAGCCGCATCCGTTCGCACTGGTGCTGCGTCGCTTCTCGCTGCTGGCGGTGGCCTCGCTGGCGCTGTCGACGCTGGTGATGGCCGATGCGGCGGCACGCGCACCGGGCGCGCGCGATCTGGCCGCAGTCGGTGCACTGGCGTGGACGCTGCTCTTCGCCGCCCTGCTGTTGCTGGTGCCGTTCGTGGCGCGTGGTCGCGCGCTGACGCGTGAGCTGCTGCTGCTGGCCACCGTCGGACTGGTCGCGACCACGCTGACCCTGCTCTTCGTCGCCGTCGGCGTGGGCGAGCCCAGCGCGCTGGTGCTCTCGCTGGTACTGACGCTGGCGCTGCACGCCGCGGCGCGGCCCTGGCTGCTCAGTGGCCTGGTCGGTGGCGCGCCCACCGGCAGCGAGCGCAGTTTCGAGCAGCTCTACCGCGCGGCGAGCGAGGTACGCCGGCAGCCCTCGCGACTGGCCGAGCCGCTGGGCCGGCTGCTGACCGAGCTGTTCGACCCGCGCGACCTGCAGCAGCTGACGCGCCCGTCGTCGCGCGCCCGCGTGCTGGGCGACGGCGCGGCGCTGCTGGTGCCGGTGCAGGCCGACGGCGCGCCACCGACCACGCTGCTCCTGCGCTACGCACGCCAGGGCCGGCGCCTGTTCACTGTCGACGACGCCCGGCTGGCCGAGCGCATCGCCGACCAGTTGCGCCGCGCCGTGGCCTACGACCTGGCGGTCGAGCGCGGTCGCAAGGAGGAGCGTCAGCGCATTGCGCAGGATCTGCACGACGACATCGGCGCCCGGCTGCTGACGCTGATGTACCAGGCGCAGACCCCGGAGATGGAGGACTACTTGCGCCACACGCTGCTGGACCTGAAGACGCTCACACGCGGGCTGGCGGCGACCGAGCACCGCCTGTCGCACGCGGCGGTAGAGTGGAAGCGCGACGTCGGCCAACGTCTGGAGGCCGCCCGCCTGCGCCTGGAGTGGCGCTTCGAATTCGACCAGGACCTGACGCTGAGCGTGGTGCAGTGGTCGGCGCTTACGCGCGTGCTGCGCGAACTGGTGAGCAACACCATCATGCACGCGAAGGCCTCGCGCGTGGAGATCGTCTGCAACATCGAACGCGGCGCCTTGAGCCTGCGCGTGATGGACGACGGCGTAGGCCGCGCGCCGCAGGACTGGAGCCACGGGCTGGGCCTGGGCGGCGTGCGCAAGCGCATCAAGCAGCTCGGCGGCGAGGTGCGCTGGCGCGAGAACGGCGCGCAGGGCATCATCTGCGAGGCCGAGGTCCCCGACCTGATGCCGCGCCGCTGAAGGCGCAGCGCGCGAACTGCGCCGCCTATTTTTCCGGCTTCTCGACCTCGGCGCCAAGATCGCCCAGCCCGTAGCGCCGCAGTTTCACATACAAGCTCTGGCGCGACAGACCCAGCATCTCTGCCGCCGAAGCACGGTTGTCGCGCGTCAATTCGAGCGCCGCCTCGATGCACAGTTGCTCGATCAGGTCAGTGGTTTCGCCGACGATCTCCTTGAGCGGTACGCGCCCGACCAGGTCGGTCAGCTGACCTGCTGAGCGCGGCAACTCGCGCCCGGCATGCGCGACGGCACCCAGGCGGCGGCCGACATCGCGCAGGGTGAACCCAAGGTAGGGTTGGTCGCCGCCCTTGACCACCGACGCGGAAATCTCCACTTCGGTGGTGGAGCCGAACTCGCCGCGCAGCGTGGTGGCGAACAGGCGCACCGAGCCGCTTTGCCGCAGGTTGGAGATCAGCACGCTGAGGTCCACGCCGGAACGCCCCAGCCAGCGGTCGAGCGACTCACCGCGCGCCTGCTCCTCGCCGCTCAACTGCGCCAGTTCGATGAAGGCCGGGTTGCCCAGAACGATGCGGCCTTCCAGGTCAGTGACGACGAGCCCGTCAGGCGCGCTCTGCACCAACTGCAACACCATCGCATTCATGCTTGGCATCGGCGCCGTCGACCCTGCCGGCACCAACCCATTCAAGCGCACCAGCAATTGCATGCTGGCCTGCTGGCGTAACGCCGAAGCGCAGACGATAGCCTCGCCGCGGCCCTGTTCCAGCGTGACGCGGATGTCATCAGCCCGGCCCGCGATGCGCACCGTGGCAAGCATCGCCTGCAGGGTCTCGTTCGAGGCTCCAATGACGCCAAACGGGAAGACCCGCCCGTCGAGCGATCGTGCGCCGTCGCCCAGCAGCACCTGTGCGGCCGGATTGGCCTCCAGCACACGCTGCGAGACGCCGTCCAGCACCACGACCGCCTCGCCCGACACCTGGAACAGATGGCGGTAGCGCGCTTCGGCGTGGCGGAACTTCCAGTAGTCGCGCTCCATCGCCTGCTGCGCGTCGACCAGGCGCTGCTGCAACGCCACCGTGGCACGCAGATCGCGGCCGAAGGCGATCGAGACACTGGCCACCAGTGCGTCGGCACTGGGACGCAGCGGCACCACCGCGTACATCAGCGGCAGCTCGGTGCCAGTGGCGCCTGCGTGGTTCACATGCCGCCAGCGCGGCGCCTCGTCGCTGCGCGCGCCGCGCAGCATCGATTCGACCTTGGCCCGGCTTTCCGCGGTGACGGTGTCGATCCAAGGCTTGCCGATCCACTCGGCGCAGCCCAGACGCCCGAACTCGTCGGCGCCGTAGGCCATGTCGATCACGGTGCCGAACCCGTCGACCACCAGCGCCACATCGGCCGCCGCCGCCGACACCCGCGCGGCCGTCACCGCATCCAGCGGGCCGAACGAGCTGGCCGGTGAGGTAAACGGCTTCACGGGTTCACCCGCGTGCCGCGCTGAATGGGTCGCAGCATCAGCGTTGTCCGGCGGTCCGCGGCTTCAGCCGCACCTCGCGCGCCGACCGAGCAGGCCGGCAGCCAGCGCAGGCGCCCCGGCGCCGTCACCCGCCGTCGCGTCGGCGCCCACGGAGCCCGCTGCCGCGGGTTCCGTCAGCACCACCGGGCCACCGAGCAGCACCTGAACCGAAGGGTTGCGCGAGTGCTGGCGGATCGCCTTGATCGTCGTGCGCGCCCATTCCAGGCGGCCGACGTGGCCGACCGACAGCCCGACCACGTCGAACCACTCGGCGCGCAGCAAGCTCATCGGGTCGACCTCCTCGCCCGGGCCGCCGACTGCGTCCCAGCCGTCCCGGCGGAAGAACTCGAGCACCATCGACAGGCCGAAGCTGTGCTGCTCGCCTGGCGGACAGACCAGCAGCATGCGTCGGCCGTGTAGCGGCAGCGCGGGCTCCGGGCCGGGATCGGGGCTCATTTCGTGCATCAGTTGCTGCAGGCGGCCCACACCCAGCGTCACCTCGGTGAAATCGCAGAGGTCTTCGTCCCACATCCAGCCCATGTGACGGGCTGCTGGCGTCAGCAGACCGGTGCAGATCATCGGCACCGACACTCCGCGCTCGCGCAAAGCCTGGATCGTCGCCCACACCGCCTGATGGTCGTCGCCAATCACGCTGCGCGCGAAAGCCTGGATCTGCAGTTCGTCGGGCGCCTGGGCCTCTTCGGCAACGGGCTCGTCGGCGACAGGCTCATCGTTCAGGTGCGCACGAACCAGCCGCGGAACCACCCCGACCTCGAGCGAATGGAACAATCTGGCCAGCTGCTCGTCGCGCGGCAGGCAAGGCACCGGCGTCAGCTCAGGCATCTGCAGCGAGGCACTATCGGCCAGGCAGGTGTCGTGCTGAGCCGTCCCGTTCATCAGCTCGCGGTGGGTCGATCGGTCCATCCTGATCCTCCTGTCGGACGACGGGGCGCAGAACCTGCCCAATCCGGGGTAGCGCCGGGGGCTTTGCGACGGCTGGGCGCACTCGAATACTAGCGCCAAGCGTAGTGTCATGTCAGCCTTACGTCAACCCGCATTGACAGTTTTAACGCGGGGGTCTAGATTTGCTGCATGACCACGCCACTGCTCTATACGGAAGAACAGCGTCGGCTCCGCGACGCCACCCCATGGACTCTTGTTCAAGGGGTGCTGGCGCCGGTGCAGTTCCTGGTTTTTATCGTCAGCCTCGTGCTGGTGCTGCGTTTCCTGGCCACCGGCGCCGGACAGGACGCCGCCACCTGGTCGATCGTGATCAAGACCTTCACGCTGTACACGATCATGGTTACCGGCTGCATCTGGGAGAAGGAGGTCTTCGGCGTCTACGTCTTCGCCCCCGCCTTCTATTGGGAAGACATGTTCAGTGCGGTGGTAATCGCGCTGCACACGGCCTATCTGGTAGCGCTGTTCACTGACACGCTTTCGGTGCGCGGCCAGATGCTTCTCGCGCTGGCGGCCTATGCCACCTATGTGATCAACGCCGGCCAGTTTGTGCTCAAGCTGCGCGCGGCGCGCCTGGAGCAGGCCCGCCGCGACTCCCTCAGCGGGCGCGTGCCGGGCGGCCCGGCCGGCCCGGCCGGCCAGAAGGCTGCGGCGTGAGTTCGCACAGCGTCATCCCGCTGCACTCGGCTGACGCCGGCTGCACCGACGCCCCGGTGCTGGCCCAGCGCGGGCAGCGCGAAGTGTTCTGCGGCCTCACCGGCATCGTCTGGCTGCACCGCAAGAACCAGGACGCGTTCTTCCTGGTCGTCGGCTCACGCACCTGCGCGCACCTGCTGCAGTCGGCTGCTGGCGTCATGATCTTCGCCGAGCCGCGCTTTGCCACCGCGATCATCGATGAGCGCGATCTGGCTGGCCTCGCAGACGCCAACGCCGAACTCGACCGTGTGGTCACGCGGTTGCTCGAGCGCCGGCCCGACATCAAGCTGCTGTTCCTGGTCGGCTCCTGCCCGTCCGAGGTGATCAAGCTCGACCTGTCGCGCGCCGCCTCGCGGCTGTCGGCCAGCTTCATGCCGCGGGTGCGCATCCTGAACTACTCGGGCAGCGGCATCGAGACCACCTTCACCCAGGGCGAAGATGCCTGCCTGGCGTCGCTGGTGCCCGAGATGCCGGCCGAGGCCGAGCGCGAAGGCCCCAGGCTGCTGGTGGTGGGGGCGCTGGCCGACGTCGTCGAAGACCAGCTGCGGCGCCATCTGCAGGCGCTCGACATCGGGCCGCTGGCCTTCTTCCCGCCGCGGCGCGCCGGCGATTTGCCGCCGGTGGGGCCGCAAACCCGTTACCTGCTCGCGCAGCCCTTCCTGGCAGACACCGCACGGGCGCTGGAGTCGCGCGGCGCGCGCCGGCTGCCCGCGCCCTTCCCGCTGGGCGCAGAAGGCACCACCGCCTGGCTGCAGGCGGCGGCCGATGAGTGGGGCGTGCCGCGTTCGCGCTTCGACAGCGTCACCGGCCCTGCGCGCGAGCGGGCCACGCGGGCTCTGGCGGCGCCGCGTCAACTGCTGGCCGGCAAACGTGTCTTCTTCTTCCCCGACTCGCAGCTCGAGCTGCCGATCGCCCGCTTCCTGGCGCGCGAACTGGGCTGCACCCTGGTCGAGGTGGGCACGCCGTATCTGCACCGCCAGCACATGGCGAGCGAGCTGGCCTGGCTGCCGGCCGGTACCTTTCTCTCTGAAGGTCAGGACGTCGAACGCCAGCTTGACCGCTGCCGCGCTGCGCAACCCGACATCGTGGTCTGCGGCCTCGGCCTGGCCAACCCGCTGGAGAACGAAGGCATGACGACCAAGTGGTCGATCGAACTGGTGTTCACGCCGATCCATGGCTACGAGCAGGCGGCCGACCTGGCCGAATTGTTCGCCCGGCCTCTGCAGCGCCGCCTCAGGCTGGCTGCCTGAGACCAAGAGACGCCAAGAGACGCCAAGAGAC
>Ga0105046_10000529_pt1 | contig 54117 bp, 48 predicted proteins | sample MAT03_FD_78385 | JGI IMG/M metagenome (GOLD analysis project Ga0105046, IMG submission 78385) | Freshwater microbial communities from Lake Fryxell liftoff mats and glacier meltwater in Antarctica - MAT-03 (megahit assembly) | ecosystem: Environmental > Aquatic > Freshwater > Ice > Liftoff... | reverse complement strand
GCGCTACTGCTCACGCAGGTAATGAAACCTCAAGCGAAGAGCCCAGAAGCCCGCCCAGACAGCCCATCACCCTGGTCAATGTTGGGCGCCGGTAGCTGGTCAGTCTTGGACGCCGGTTGACAAGCGTGGGCCTGTTCGCACGTTCGCCGACTGGCACGAGCCTGTTCGGGGCTTCATGGAGATGGATCTGGTCGCGCACTGCGGCGACGTCGCAGCCGGCAGCTTCATCCACACGCTCACAGTGACTGATATCGCCAGTGGCTGGACGGAGTGTCTGCCGCTCCTTGAGCGCGACAGCACCCTCGTCGTAGAGGCTGTCGATGGGTTGCGCGCGAGTTTGCCGTTTCGCATTGCCGGTCTGGACGTCGACAACGGCTCTGAGTTTCTCAACGAGAGGCTCGTGCGGTATTGCCTGGCTCAGGGCATCGCGCCTGTTCGTGAACTTCTTCCAACCGTCCATCAAGCTCAAGGAGAAGATCCGTACCGGCACCCGTGTCGTGAAGCGCTACCATTCGCCCGAGACCCCGTGCGCGCGGCTGCTCGCCAGCGGCAGCGTCTCCTTGCAAGTAAAGGCGCGCCTTCGCCAGATCACGGCCCAGCTGGATCCGCTTCAGCTCCTGGACGAGATCCGCCGGATGCAGCACCACCTCGTGCGCCTCGCCGACGGCAAGCCATCGCAGGTGCCGCTTGCGCAGAAGGACGATCTCTCGCGCTTCCTTGCAAGCCTTTCGACGGCTTGGCGGGGCGGGGAAGTTCGAGCAACCCATCGAGCTCAGGTCAAGGCTCCGCGACACTGGCGGACGCGGCCTGATGCGTTTGAATCAGCTTGGCCGCGAGTCTGCACCTGGTTGGAAGGGGACCCCGACCTGACGGCGCTGGAGCTGTTCGAGCGCCTTGAACACGAGAGCCCAGGCGCCTTGCGTGCCGGTCAGCTGCGCACGCTACAGCGTCGTCTCAAACAATGGCGTACGAAAATGCCGCGCCGACTGGTATTCGGTGCGCGGGACGGTGCGGATTCTGTTGCAACGCCTCGGGTCGCATGATCGCGGAACGTCTCGGCAAAGAGCTTCTGCCGCCTTCGGCGGCAGACTGCATTTCCCTATGACGAGGGTCAATCGATGATCCGAGAGCAGACCCAATACCAAGACGGCTTCAGTAACATTCGGCCTGAGGCAGCCCGGTAACCTTCTCGGTTGAGGCAATACGCCGGCAGGAATAGTTGACGTCAGACACCCGGTGATCACGATGCCGCTGGTGACGCGCCTGCTATCGACCAGCAAGCCCACCGCCGGCAAGGCGATTGACGTGTTCATCAAGGCTGGCATTCTCGTGGAGGTCGGCGAGCGCAAGCGCGACCGGCTGTATCGTTACGAACCTTACCTGCGGTTGCTCCATTGACATGAAGGGACCCGCGTCTAGCGCTGATTCCGATCAGAATGCCGTCCCTGCGGACGGAGTAGACTTTCATTGATGATTGAAACGGTTCAGGTGGAAACTGGAGCGAACCCCACCGGGGCCGTGATCTGGCTGCATGGCCTCGGCGCGGATGGACATGATTTCGAGCCGATCGTCGCAGCGCTTCGCGTATCCACCGATCCGCCACTTCGATTTATCTTTCCCCACGCACCCGTGCGACCCGTGACGATGAATGGTGGCATGCCAATGCGTGCCTGGTACAACCTCTACGGCCTGGACCGGCAGGCGCGCCAGGACGACGTCGGCATCGCCGAGTCCGACAGCACAGTTCGTAAGCTGATCCGGCGGGAGAACGAGCGTGGTCTGCCGTCGGCGCGCATCGTGCTGGCCGGCTTTTCACAGGGCGGGGCGCAGGCCCTGCACAGCGGCACGCGCTATCCGGAGGGCCTGGCGGGAGTCATGGGCCTCTCCTGTTATCTGCCGGTTGCCTCCCGGCTGGCGAAGGAACGTTCACCCGCCAATCAGCAAACGCCTGTCTTCATGGCCCACGGCTCCTTCGACACGGTGGTGGATCCGGCGTTGGGGGAGGAGAGTCGGGCCGTCCTGACGGCGGCGGGGCAACCGGTCGAGTGGCATACCTACCCGATGGCCCATGCCGTCTGTCCGGAAGAGATCACGGCCATCGCTGGCTGGCTGCGAAAAGTTCTGCCTTAGTCGCAAAACCTGGCACACCGCCGTCGATTCATTGGTCGAAGGCTCTGCGTGAGTTTTGCGTGACTCAGTCCCGTGCAGTTCTGCATCGTGAGGCAAATCGTGCACCGGACGCCCCCGACATGGATGGCAATCCGACCGTCACGCTCAAACTGAACCGGCCGCTGGACTTCGCTGCGGTCACGGACCCGTCCAGTGCGGTGTACAACGAAACAGCTTGCTGGTAGTTGCGCGGCAGCGGCGGCGAAGGAATGTCTGCTTTCATCAGCGTCCTTCTCTCGAAGACTCCGAAACGAATGCAGGAGATCTGCGGCAGCGGTGATGGCAGCTGTGAAGGCGCCGCGGTGTCGCTGTGGGCTATCACGCAGGATACGGCCGAAGCGGCATACGACAGATCCGCCGAGTGCCGTTTCACGACCTTTGTCGGCTACGAACATACCGCCACGCCAAACTCGAACAACTACCACCGCAACGTCATCTTCCGCAATGCCCGGCTGCCGAAGCGCGCGATCTCGTATATCGAGACGCCAACGGACCATCGAACGGATGACACTGATGGGCACGGATCACGGAGTCACAGACGTGCTGACTGGCGAGCAACGCGCCGATGTTGATCGTGCACGCAACCGAGCCGCGGCGGTAAAGTCATCCTATGTGCACCCGCTACATCACGCCCACCGATGCGGATATCGAGCGAATCTGGCGCATACGTCCCATCGACGCTTGGCCAGCGCGGGAGGTGTTCCCGCGGGCGCCCGGCGTCTTTATCCGTCGTGCTGATGATGCTGCGGAAGTCGTCGTCGGGCAGTGGGCGCTGATCCCCTGGTTTGCCAAGCAGCCGCTGCTGCCGTATTCGACCAACAATGCGCGCTACGAAGAGATCACGGCCAAGGCCTCGTACAAGCAGCCATGGGCCCGCGGGCAGCGCTGCATCATCCCGGCGGCCTCGTTCGATGAGCCCTGCTGGGAGACAGGGCGAAACGTCTGGTGGCGGTTTCGTCGCGTGGATCGCGAACCCTGGGGGCTTGCGGGGTTGTGGAACACCTGGGTCGACCAGGGCACAGGCGAAGTCCACGAGAGCTACACGATGCTGACGATCAACGCCGATGCGCATCCGCTGATGAACCGGATGCACAAGCCGGATCCGAACTACGGCCCCGATGAACAGGACAAGCGTTCGATCGTGGCCATCGAGCGCGATGACGTCGAGCAATGGCTGCAGGGCACGGAGCAGGAGGCGAGGGCGTTGGCACGATTGACGCCTGCGGAGGCGTTCGATGCTGCGCCGGTACCGGCAGCAAAACCCTTGTCCGGAAGGAGACGTGCCGATACCGGGAGGTAGCTACTGTTGCCGGCAGCGGGATCAGCTCGCGAGCGGCCCCGGCCTGACAACCCCGACCAGCACCGCGATCCAGTGAAGTGCTGCCGCGACGATCACGAAGCCGTGCCAGATCGCGCGCCGAAACCGGATTCGATCGAGCGCGTAGATCACGGCACCCACTGAGTAGACGATACCGCCGAGTCCGAGCAGCCACAGGGCCGCAATCGGTACCTGCTCGATGAATGGCTTGATCGCGACAACAGCGAGCCAGCCGCTTGCAAGATAAGCCGCAAGCGACAGACCCTTGGGTGGATCGTTGACTACGAGTTTGATCGCAATGCCGATTGCGGCTGTCGTCCACACGGCTGCGGTCATCCATAGGGCCCAGCTACCCTCGAGGCGCTGGGTCGTGAAGGGAGTGTAAGAGCAGGCGATCAGCACGAAGATCGCCGCGTGATCGAACCGTCGCAGACGCCGACGCCGCACGGCTGAGCGGGCGAGGTTGTAGGCCGTTGAACTGAGCAGCATCAGCACCAGACCCGTGCCGTAAATGCTGATCGCGATGGTCTGCCCTGCGGAGCCACTGAGTGCGGACATCGCAATCAGTCCGATTGCTCCGACAGCCGCTGCACCGAGGCCGATCGCATGAACCCACAGGTCGGCGAGCCGTTCGGCGGTGCTCGGGTAATGATCGGTGCTGCTCACGATATTGCCTATGCTAGACCCGTCCGCAGGATCGCGCTTTGCGAGTACCGGGGCCACCTACAATGTAAGGCTGCACTTTGCCGACAGGAGTTCAGCAGATGTCCGACACGCCCGCCTATACACCGCCTAAAGTCTGGGTCTGGAACAAGCAGACCGGCGGGCGCTTTGCGAACATCAATCGCCCGACGGCCGGCGCAACCCATGAAAAGGAGCTGCCAGTCGGGAGGCATCCGCTGCAACTGTACTCGCTGGGTACGCCGAACGGCGTCAAGGTCACAGTGCTGCTGGAGGAGTTGCTCGCAAAGGGCCACGCCGGGGCGGAGTACGACGCCTGGCTGATCAACATCAACGACGGCGATCAGTTCAGCTCGGGCTTTGTCAGCGTCAACCCCAACTCGAAAATTCCGGCGATGCTCGATCGCTCGACGCCAACCCCAATCCGGATCTTCGAATCCGGAGCGATCCTGCTCTACCTTGCAGAAAAGTTCGGCGAGTTCCTTCCATCTGAGCCTGGCGCACGCGCCGAATGCCTGTCGTATCTGTTCTGGCAGGTCGGCTCAACGCCGTATCTTGGTGGCGGGTTTGGTCACTTCTACGCCTACGCGCCCTTCAAGATCGAGTACGCGATCGATCGATTTGCGATGGAGGTCAAGCGGCAGCTGAATGTGCTCGATCGGCAGCTCGCGGAACGGGACTACATTGCCGGCGACGACTACACCATTGCGGATATGGCGATCTGGCCGTGGTACGGCAATCTCGTGAAGGGAGCGCAGTACGAAGCCGGGGAGTTCCTGAGCGTGCATGAGTACAGGAACGTGATCCGCTGGGCCGACGCGATCGCAAAGCGGCCAGCGGTGCGACGTGGACGCCTCGTCAACCGAACGTTCGGTGATGCAACAAGCCAGCTACCCGAGCGGCATGACGCCAGCGATTTCGACAAGCTGACGCTTAGTTGATGGCGTTTCGTAAGAGCTCGACCAGACCGTAGATCAGCAGGCCGAGCAGCAGCAGCAACGTACCGTTGAAGGTCCATTTGACGAGATTGTAGAGCGGACGATTGCTCTTCTTTAGGGCCTTGGTGCGTGCGAAGGTCGGCGCGACGCTCGCGAAGACCCGGTTCGCCAGGCCGCGCTTGTCGCCTTCGATGTTTGGCACGACGGTCAGCCGTGCGATGCCCTTGTAGAAAAAGTTGACCATCCGGCCGAGGAAGTTCATCGGCCGCTCGACATCGCACATCAAGATCAGGCGCGGTGTGTCGCTGTCATTGCGGGCGAAGTGCAGGTAGGTGATGTCGAACAGAGTCGCCTCGCCGTCACGCCACGAGTACGGCTGACCGTCGACATTGATGAAACACTGCTCCGAGTTCGGCGTCGAAAGCCCCAGGTGGTAGCGCAGCGAGATCGCGAGCGGATCGATGTGCCGCGTCAGCTGGCCTCCGGGCGGCAGCACCGAGAACATCGCGCCGTTGACGCTTGGTATGTCCTGCAGGATCCGCACCGTGTTCGGGCATAGCGCCGCGGCAGACTCATGGGTGTGGCCGTACCACTTCAGGTAGAACTTGCTCCAGCCGTACTTGTAAAACGTGCGAAAACCGACATCAAAGTATGCCGGCGAGTTCGGATCGGAAGTCTTGTCGAAATAGCCCCCGCGGTGCAGCTGCAGGACTTCCTCGCGAATCTGTCGCCAGTTCTGCCGGATGGGCGCGAGTTCCGGGTAGTCGGCCAGATCCATGAAGACGCGCCTGGCGCGTGGCTTCGTGAACAGATACAGCAGGCAGTTCAGCGGCGCGAACACTGGCCAGGCCTTGCGGGTGTACTCGCGCAGATTTGCGTAGCGCGCGATCCCACGATAGCGGAACACGTAGAACATCGAGGCCAGCGAAAAGGCGATCGCGGCGGCGAGAATGTACTCCATGCGGCAGCATAGCGCTGTCGGGCGTATATTGAGTAGTGACATGAGAATCACTGCTGCTTTCCGTCCGGGATTGCTGGTCGGAGCCTTGCTGCTTGGCAGCGCTCCGGCCGCCGCCGCCGATCCGGCCGCCAACGTGGAAACCTGGGTTCGCCTGAAGGGCGACGCCACGGGCGCGCTGACCTACGAATGGGTCAGCGGTTCGGCGCAGGGGTTGCCCGATGACGCGATTGCGCAGCCGCTGTTCGGCATCGAGAGCGTGACGGTGCGCCGCTTCCTGCGCACCGGTACGGCGCAGTACATCGAGCAGACCTACTCCTGTCGTCTGTACCGCGATCTGGCATCGGGCGAGTACATCGATCGATTCACGAACCCGTTCACGATCCGCTGCGGCGCCGGCCTCGCGCTGCGCTACACGCCGCAGCGGGTGATGTTGCTGCAATGGCGTGACCTGCGCAGCACGGCACTCGACGCGCCCTTGCAGATGGAGCGGCTCAACACAGGTGAGCTTGTGGCGCTGCGTCGTGAGTCGCGCTCAGAGTTCCGCCGCGATGCGAACTCGCCGTGGCGCCGTGGATGACTGAGCTCGACATCGGTGCTCGCCGTGGCGTCATGCTGTGGTTCGTCAGCGGTCGCAAGTTCAGTTCAGCCGCTGACCTGCCGGCGGGTTTCCTGAAGGCGCTGGATCGCCTCGTTCCCGGGGCACTGACGGATTTCGCATTCAGCGATCCGGGCTGAGCCGATGAGCAGCCTGACTGCGGTTTCGGGGCCGCTCGGCGCGTTCGCGGTTGCGCTCGGTGCCGGATTGCTGATTGGCATCGAACGCGAACGACGCAAGGGCGAGGGCGACTCGCGCGCTGCAGCCGGTGTGCGCACTTTTACGCTGGTCGCGCTGCTGGGCGCGTTGGCGGGTGTACTCGACGCGGCGTGGCTGATGGCGGTCCTGGCGGCGGGAGTTGTGATACTGGCAGCGGTTTCGTACTGGCGCAGCAGCGCCCACGATCCCGGTCTCACAACGGAAGTCGCGCTGCTGGCGACCTTCGGTATAGGTGTACTCGCAACACCGAGCCCGGCGCTCGCCGCTGGCCTCGGAGTCATCATCGCGATGCTGCTTGCAGCGCGGACAAGACTGCACGCATTTGCGCAGGCGACACTGACCGAGCGCGAGCTCGGCGATGCAATCCTGCTCGCTGGTGCGGCGATGATTGTTCTGCCGCTGCTGCCCGATCGCGCCATCGATCCCTGGGGTGCGCTGAATCCGTATCTCGTGTGGCGCCTGACGCTGATCGTGATGCTGGTCAACGCGGCAGGCTATGTGGCGCAGCGCTGGCTCGGACCGCGTTGGGGCCTGCCCATCGCGGGACTGTTCGGTGGTTTCGTGTCCAGCGTCGCCACAATCGGCGCCATGGCTCAGCGCGCACGGGCGAGCGAGAGTTTGTTGCCGGGCGCGCTGGCGGGTGCGGCGCTGTCTTCATTTGCAACCGTTGTGCAGCTGGCACTCGTGATTGGCGCGACCGATGCCACGATGTTGCAGCGTCTGGCTTTGCCGCTCGCGGCGATGGGCTTGGTCGCGCTGGCCGTTGGCGCCTGGCTCGGGCGCCGCGGTCTCAGTGCGCATCGCGGCCAGCATCAGGCCGAAGGCCGCGCCTTCGATCCGCGCTATGCACTGCTTTTTGCGACGCTGGTGGTCGTGATGCTGGTTGGCATTGCCTTGTTGCAGCGGGCGTTCGGTTCCGCGGGCGTGCTGGCCGGTGCGGTGGTCGGCGGGTTCCTCGACACGCACTCCGCAGCGGCGTCGGTTGCGTCGCTGGCACGCACGCAGGCGGTGGGTGTCAATGCAGCGCTCTGGGCCATCGGGCTTGCAGTCTCTGCGAATACGGTCACCAAACTGTGGGTTGCAGTCGCCGGTGGGCGGCGCTACTTTCTCGGACTCGCCCCGGGCCTGATCGCGATGCTCGCTGCGCTATGGGCTGGAATCACGTACGTGATAGCCGCAGCCCAATAGTCAATGCCGCGCATGGCACCACGGCCGTACCCTGCGGCAGCATGAACCGACCATTGCGTTTCGCAGTGCAACCGGGACCGATGCCATGAACGATGCCGAGATCCGCGAACAGCTGCTCGCCCGCCGCGCAGAGTTGAGTCATCGCTCGAAGCGGGTGCGCGCAGATCTGTCGCATGCCAATGATCCGCTGGCCGCTGATTTTGCGGAACAGGCGACCCAGCGCGAGAATGAAGATGTCTTGGGCGCGATTGGTGAGTCTGCCGACGATGAGATCGTGAAACTCAACTCCGCGCTGCAGCGTCTCGAGCGCGGGGAGTATGGAAGCTGTCTGAAATGCGGGCAGGCGATCAGCCCGCAGCGGCTCAAGGCCGTCCCCTACGCCGATCACTGCGCAGGCTGCGCGCGGTAGTCGCGCGCTGGCGCCGGCCGGGGACCTCTGCGAGCATCCCTGCATCTCGTCAGCGGCGACCGTTAGGAGTAAGTTCGCGGTCAGGGGGATCCGGTCATGGCGAAATTCGGCTTTCAGAAGTATTACCACGCTCCATTGCCGGCGATCATCGCCGTGCTGATCGTCTATGTCTGGCAGGGGCTCGGGCACACGGTCATGTACCTGATGGAACATCGCTGGTTCCCGGAACGGGTGCTGCTCGCAGCCGTGATCATCGGCTTCGTCGGCGCCGTGATGATCTATGTCGGACGCAACAAGTCGGAGAACGCGGCAACCCTGCTTGGCTTTGCCGGCGGCAGCCTGGTCTGGTTGTCGTGGATCGAGTTCAGCTTCGTCTGGGTTGCGGATGAGCTGGCAGTGCCCGAAGCGATGTGGGGTGCCAAGCCCACTTTGCCCGAGTATCGCGTGATGCTGTCCTCGGTTGGTGTTCTGTTCGCGAGCCTGCTGTTTTTCTTCTACAACAAGGACACGCGCTGCAATGCCTTCATGTGGCTGCATCGGGTGTTCCGGATGAACGTTGGCGAGAAGGTTTCGGCACAGTCACGCAACCTTTGCGCGATCGTCGCGATGGAAACCATCTACGTGACCTGGTTCTTCTATATCTGGCTGCTGGTGATCTACAACCCGGCGCTGTTCGGCACGGATCATTGGGTCACATTCGCATCCTGCGGTTTTTTCGCGGTCTGGGCGCTGTATCTGATCCAGCGCCTGTGGTGGTTTCAGCGCATGGCGCCGGCGCTGCGCTACGCGATTCCGACTGCGATCATTGCCTGGAACGTCAACGAGATCCTCGAGAAATGGGGTCATCTCGAAGAGATCTGGGTGCAGCCGCAGAAATACGCCGTCGAGATCTCGATTGCGGTTGCGGCGCTCGTGCTCGTTATCGTGCTGGCTGTCCTGAGTCCGGCGCGGCGCATTGTCGATCGCAACGCGCAGCCCGGCTAGTGAGCTACTTCAGCTTTCGGCGGTGGCCGGCTCCGGTGCCGGCAGCACCGAGCGTGCCGTGATCTGCCGCAGCATGAAGCTGGTCTCCACCTGCGAGACACCCGGGATTCGCGTCAGCCGCTGTTTGACGAACTGCTCGTAGGCACGCAGGTCCGACACGACCACGCGCAGCAGATAGTCTTCGCGCCCGGTCATCAGGCAGGCCTCCATGACCTCCGGCGCCTTCGCGATGGCGGCCTCGAAGTTCGCGAGCACGTCTTCACTCTTGCGGGCAAGGCTGACCAGCACGAACGCTGTCATCGGCAGACCGAGCGTCGCCGCGTCAATCCTTGCGCCGTAGCCCTTGATCACGCCACCGTCCTCGAGCAGCCGCAGTCGCCGCGCACAGGCGGACGGAGACAATGCGAGTTGCTTGGCAATCTCGACGATCGGCATCCGTGCGTTCTGCTGGATCAGCGTAAGCAGCCGTAGATCGATCCGATCCGGAGCAACAATCGTCTTTTTCTTCACTTCAAGCCTATAAATTCACGTAAACCACGAAGTTATCCAAATTCAGTAGCGAATTCCATCGTGATATAGCAGATTTGAAGAGCTAATCACCGTTGCATTTCTTGCAGCGCAAAACGGAGCAAACGATGGCCGCCGATCTTCAAGCCTCGCGTCTGCACATTCCGTTCGTCCCTTCCCGGCCGGGCGACAGGCCTGATTTCAGCTATGTGTCCTTATCGCCCGCAGGCGAGGTGCCGCGCCCCGATCCGCGGCTTCCGGCACTGGAGACCCAGGAGCTGTCCAGAACGTTGGTGCGTGTGCTGGACGACGAACACCACGCGGTCGGACCCTGGGCCCCTCGACTCGAACCGGCGACGCTGCGGCTTGGCCTCAGGCACATGCTGCTGACGCGGGTTCTCGATGATCGGATGCAGCGTGCGCATCGTCAGGGTCGGATCAGTTTCTATATCCGCTCTCTTGGCGAAGAGGCCGTGTCAGTCGCCCAGACCATGGCGCTGCGCGGCGGTGACATGCTGTTTCCCTCCTACCGCAACCAGGGCGCGTTCATCGTCCGCGGCATCGAGCTGGTCGCGATGATGTGTCAATTGCTGTCGAACCGTGCGGACATGTGCAAGGGCCGTCAGCTGCCGGTGATGTATCACTCGAAGGCGAAAAACCTGTTCACGATCTCCGGCAACCTGACCACGCAGTTTCCGCAGGCCGTTGGCTGGGCCATGGCGGCGGCGATCAAGGGCACCGACGATGTCGCCTGCACCTGGATCGGCGAGGGCAGCAGTGCCGAGGCGGACTTTCACCATGGCCTGCTGTTCGCGTCGGTGTATCGCGCGCCGGTGCTGCTGAATATCGTCAACAACCAGTGGGCGATCTCGACCTTCCAGGGCTATGCCGGTGGCGAGCGTCAGACGTTTGCAGCGCGCGCACCGGGTTTTGCGGTTGCCGGAGTGCGGGTCGACGGTAATGACTTCCTGGCCGTGCACGCCGTGACCAGCTGGGCTGCCGAGCGTGCGCGAGCCGGCCACGGTGCGACACTGATCGAGCATGTGACGTATCGCGCTGCGGCCCATTCGACCAGCGATGATCCGAGCCGCTATCGGCCCAAGGATGACTACGAGCACTGGCCGCTTGGCGATCCGGTCGAACGCCTCAAGCAGCACCTGATCGCGGAGGGTCACTGGTCCGAAGAGCAGCATGCAACGCTGGTCGAGGAGCTCGGCGCACTGGTTGCGCGCAGTTGGGATCAGGCCCTGCAGTACGGCACGATGGCCGAGAGTTCACTGATGGATCCGAGCCTGATGTTCGAGGATGTCTACAAGGAGTTGCCTGAGCACCTGCGCCGTCAACGCGACGAGCTGCTCGCGGAGCGAGGCTGAGCCATGGCACGCATGAACGTCGTTCAGGCGCTGAACTCCGCGATGGATGTCATGCTCGGGCGCGATCCCGCAGTCATTGTGCTCGGTGAGGATGTCGGCTACTTCGGTGGCGTGTTCCGCGTCACGGACGGTTTGCAGAAGAAATATGGCGAGCATCGCGTGCTCGACACGCCGATTGCAGAAGGCGGCATCCTCGGTGTGGCGATCGGCATGGGCGTGGGCGGTCTGCGTCCGGTTGCGGAAATCCAGTTTGCGGACTACATCTATCCGGCCGCCGATCAGATTTTCAGTGAGCTGGCGCGGATCCGCTACCGAAGTGGCGGCGATTTCTTCTCACCGGTCACGGTGCGTACGCCCTGCGGAGGCGGCATTCGCGGCGGGCAGACGCATTCGCAGAGTCCGGAGGCGATCTTCACCCATGTCTGCGGCCTGAAGGTCGTGATGCCGTCCAATCCTTACGACGCGAAGGGCTTGCTGATTGCCGCGATCGAGGACGATGATCCCGTGATCTTCTTCGAGCCGAAGCGGATCTACAACGGGCCTTTCGATGGTATCCCGGACAAGCCAGCTGTTTCCTGGAGCGGCCATCCGCGCGGTGAAGTGCCGGAAGGTCATTACACCGTACCGATCGGCAAGGCCGAGATCGTGCGCCCGGGCACAGCTGTGACGCTGATCAGCTACGGCACGATGGTGCATGTCTGCGAGAACGCTGTGCGCGAGCTGGGCGTTGATGCGGAGATCATCGACTTGCGTACCTTGTCGCCACTCGACGTCGATACGCTGTGCCATTCGGTCTGTCGCACGGGGCGCTGCGTGATCGTGCATGAGGCGACGCGTTTCTCCGGCTTCGGCGCCGAGCTGTCGGCGACCGTGCAGGAGCAATGCTTCTGGAATCTCGAGGCGCCGATCGTCCGCGTTGCCGGCTGGGATACGCCTTATCCGCATGCGTTCGAGTGGGACTACTTCCCCGGCCCGAAGCGCGTGATGCGCGCGATCCAGACGGTGCTGGAGCTGCAATGAGTCGCTATGTTTTCAAGCTGCCGGATCTCGGCGAAGGTACTGTAGAAGCCGAGATCGTCGCGTGGCTCGTGAAGCTGGGCGATGTCGTTGCCGAAGGGCAGGGCGTTGCCGAGATGTCGACTGATAAGGCTGTGGTCGAGCTGCCGGCACCGGTCGCAGGACGAATAACCGAGCGCAATGGTGAGCCGGGCGACACGATTGCGGTCGGTGCCGAGCTGATCGTCATCGAGTCCGATGCGAATATCGTGGAGGCGCACACCGTGGACGCAGCCGCATCGGGCGATATACCTGCAGCCGCTACGCAGGCAGTGCCCCCGCTGCGCGTGATGGCCTCACCCGCGACACGGCGCCGCGCGCGGGAAGCCGGCATTGACCTGGCAACCGTGCAGGGCTCAGGCCCGAGCGGACGCATCGCGCCGACGGATCTCTCCGCGGCCGCGCCTTCAGCATCTGGCGGCCCGCAGGCACGCGTTGGCAGCGATGAGATCAAGGTTCTGGGCGTGCGCCGCCTGATCGCGCAGCGCATGCTGCAGGCAAAGCGCGAGATTCCGCATTTCGCGTACGTCGAGGAGATCGACGTGACGGAACTCGAAGCACTCCGTGAGCATCTGAATTCCGCGGCGACCGCGAGCGGCTTGCGCTACACGCCCCTGCCGTTCGTGATTGCGGCGTTGACGCGGGTGCTGGAGCAGTTCCCGCAGTGCAACGCCCACTATGATGCTGCGCGCGAGACGCTGATACGCCACCACGCCGTGCACGTCGGCGTCGCGACACAAACGCGTGATGGGCTCAAGGTGCCTGTTGTGCGTCACGCCGAGAGCCTGGGTCTCGCAACCCTCGCTGGCGAGATCGCCCGGGTCGCTGAAGCAGCGCGCAGCAACCAGGCAACCCGCGAGATGCTGACGGGCTCGACGATCACCGTGACCAGTCTCGGCAAACTGGGCGGTATCGCATCGACGCCGATCATCAATTCGCCAGAGGTTGCGATCATTGGCTTGAACCGGATCGTTACGCGTCCGGTCGTGCATGGCGGTTCGATTGCAGTGCGCCAGATCATGAACCTGTCGTCTTCGTTCGATCATCGGTTTGTCGACGGCTATGACGCGGCGGCCATGATCCAGGCGCTGAAGTCGCTGCTCGAGCATCCGGCGACGATCTTCCTGCCAAAGTAGACTAGGGTCTATGGCTGTTTCGACCCGACGCGGATTCTGCGCGGCGCTGGCGCTGGCGCCGTGGTACGCACCGACATTGGCGCAGTCGGCGGCCGACCCGGAGACCCGCAAGATGCTGCTCAGCAGATTCGATGTCGAGCCCGATTACATCGCGCCCGGTATGCGCTGGCGTGGCTTCAGCGATCGCGTCATGGGCGGAGTTTCCGATGCGCAGCTGACGCGCGCGGTAGTCGACGGCAAGCCCTGCATCCGGCTCGCGGGTCGGGTCACGACTGACTCCGGCGGCGGCTTCATCCAGATGGCGCTCGATCTGGGCGGCGAGCGCGGGTCTCTGGATGCATCGGGCTATGCGGGCATCGAGCTGCTGGTTCACGGCAACAACGAAAGCTATAACGTGCATCTGCGCACGCCCGACTGCCGCTGGTTCGACCATTCGTATCGCCTCAGTTTTGACGCGCCGCCCGAGTGGCGGCGGCTGCGCTTTCCGTGGTCGCGGTTCGCACCGAATGGCATTGACGCCCCACTCGACACAGCGCGACTGGAACGTGTGGCGGTGCTCGGCTGGATGCGCAAGTTCGACGCCGATATTGCACTTGCCGAAATTTCCCTGTACGCGTGAGCCGCACCGCCACAGCACAGACGCCGATCGAGACGATCGCGGAGGGCGCCATCGTGCTGCGCGGCTTTGTCGAAAGCAGCGATCTCTTGCCAGAGATCGAGCGCATCGCCGCCGCGGCGCCATTTCGGCATTTGCGCACGCCCGGCGGTGGCACGATGTCGGTCGCGATGACCAACTGCGGTGCCTGGGGCTGGCACAGCGATCCGCGCGGGTATCGATATGTTACTGAGGATTCACTGACCGGCAGGCCCTGGCCGGCTATGCCGGCAGCGTTCGCGACGCTCGCGAGAACTGCCGCAGCCCAGGCGGGATTCGATGACTTTGCGCCGGACGCCTGTTTGATCAACCAATACCAGACGGGCGCGCAGATGGGTGCGCACCGGGATCACGACGAGCTCGACATGCGCCATCCGATCGTGTCGGTGTCGATGGGCGTGCCGGCCGTGTTTCTGTGGTACGGGGCGAAGCGCGCGGGCTCACCGCAGCGGTTCGAGCTCGACGATGGCGATGTCGTCGTCTGGGGCGGCGTCGCGCGCGCGGCCTATCATGGCGTGCGCAAACTCGCCGCAGCCAGCCACCTGCTGACCGGGCCGCTGCGCTACAACCTGACGTTTCGGCGGGCGTATTGATGCGGGTCGAGCTGCGATCGTTTGCGCCGCTGCCGCACAGTGCGCCGCTTCGCATCAGCGTGGATGCAGGCTGGCAGGACGGACAGCTGCATCTGCGATACACCGTGGACGGTTTGCTCGCAGCCTGGCAGATTCCCCTCGCAGGCAGTGGCGAACGCCGCGATGGTCTCTGGAAAAGCACCTGCTTCGAGGCGTTTGCGGCGAGCGCCGAAGCTGAGGGCTATTCCGAATTCAACTTCGCGCCTTCGGGGGACTGGGCCGCGTATTCGTTCAACGCTTATCGGGCGGGCATGACGCCGCTGGCGCTGGAATTACCGCCGCTGCTGCACGTGCAGCGTCACCCAGACAAGTATGTGCTGAGTGCTGAAGTGCTGCTGCCTGAGCCACCGAGCCGATTGTCGTTGTGTGCAGTACTTGTCAGGGAGGACGGGCAGCTGACCTATTGGGCGGCACGGCATCCTGCAACAGCGCCCGATTTCCACAACTTGCAGGACCCGCTGCTGGAGTTCAAAGCACGATGAAGCTGGGTATCGAACGCTTGCTGGCTGAGCCGGCGCTGCGCCACGCCTTGCGGGATCGACGCGTTGCATTGCTCGCGCATCCGGCATCGGTCAACGCGAAACTACATCACTCGCTGGATCTGCTTGCCGCGAAACGCGGCTTGAATCTGACTGCTGCGTTCGGGCCGCAGCACGGGTTGCGCGGTGACAAGCAGGACAACATGGTCGAGACCTCAGACTATCTCGATCCGCAGCATCGGATCCCCGTGTTCTCGCTGTACGGCGAAGTACGTCGACCGACGCAGCATATGCTGGAGAGCTTCGACGTGCTGCTGATCGATCTGCAGGATCTCGGTTGCCGGATTTATACGTTTATCACAACGCTGCGCTACGTGCTCGAAGCCGCTGCGCAGGCCGGCAAATCGGTGTGGGTGCTGGATCGGCCGAATCCGCTCGGACGCCCGATCGAAGGCACGACGCTACGTCCCGGATGGGAGAGTTTCGTCGGCGCGGGACCGCTGCCGATGCGCCATGGCCTCACGATGGGCGAGATCGCCCGCTGGTTCGTGCTGACGCTGCGGCTCGACGTCGACCTGCAGGTAATCGAGATGCAGGGCTGGCAGCCGAAGCGCGGGCCGGGCTATGGCTGGCCCCTGGGTAAACGTACTTGGGTCAATCCGAGCCCGAATGCGCCGAACCTGTGGATGGCGCGGTGCTATCCGGGCACGGTGATGATCGAAGGCACGACCTTGTCGGAAGGTCGCGGCACCACGCGGCCGCTGGAACTGTTCGGTGCGCCGGATCTGGATTCAGACGCGCTGTTGGCGGAAATGCAGCGCTTTGCGCCAGACTGGCTCACCGGCTGCACCTTGCGCCCCGTGTGGTTCGAGCCGACCTTTCACAAACATGCGGGCTCGCTTTGCTCAGGATTGCAGATCCATGTCGAGGACGCCGCCTACCGTCACGAGCAGTTCCAGCCGTGGCGAATCATGGCCGCTGCGTTCAAGGCGATACGGAGGCTACGAGCCGACTATCCGCTGTGGCGGGACTTCCACTACGAATACGAACGCGATCGACTCGCAATCGATCTGATCAATGGCAGCGAGCTGCTGCGCGAGTGGGTCGATGACCCAGCCGCCACGGCCGCGGACCTGGAGGTTGCAGCCCGCGCTGACGAATCAGCCTGGCGCGAAACGCGTCAGTTCGCGCTGATCTATCGCTGAAATCAAGTAGAATGGGCGGGAAAATTCACGACCAAGGAGACCGCCCCATGTCACGCAGCAGTACTGACCAGATCCTGGATGATCTTCGGGCCGTCGTTGACGACGCTGAAATCCTGATGCAGGACACCGCCGGGCGAGTCGGCGAAGAAGCCACTGCTGCGCGCGAGCGGGCTCGGGAAGCGCTGAGTGCCGCGCGTGAGCGGCTGCAGTCTCTCGAGGAGCAGGTGCTCGAGCGCTCTCGTGACGCTGCCAAAGAGACTGATCGCTACGTCCACGAAAATCCGTGGCAGGCGATTGGCGTCGCGGCGGGCATCGGTTTGCTGTTGGGGCTGCTGCTCGGCCGGCGTTGAGCTTGGATCGGCGCACGAGATCCGCTGCTTCCAGCGGCGGCCTGTTCAAATCGGCGCGCCGCATCTTGGTGCGACTGCTCGCGCTGGCGCAGACTCGTCTCGAGTTATTCACCACCGAACTGTCCGCTGAGGTTTCTCGGGCTGCGGTTCTGCTGCTCTGGGCATTCGTCGCGCTGTTCTTTGGTGGCCTGACCGTGCTAATGATCGCGCTGACGGTGATTATCGCATTCTGGGACAATCGATTGTTGGCGGCGGCGGTCTGCGCGCTGCTGTTTCTGGCGGTCACCATTGTCGCGGCGCTGACGGTCAGGCGCCGCCTGCGCTCACGGACGACGCTGCTGGCCGCGAGTATCGAAGAGCTGCGCCGTGACCGACAGGCGCTGGGCGAAGATCGATGAATGCGATCAACTTAGGCGATGGCGATGGCGATGGCGATCTCGAGCAACGGTTGCGTCTGCTGCAGACGCGCAGTGCGCTGCTACGCGCGGAGATCAGCATGGATGCTGCACAGATCAATGCGTCGCTGGATGGCATGCGGCGCAGCTATGGAATAGCACGCCGGCTGATCTCGGTGCCGGTGCTGGCCGCTGCTGCCTCAATGGTGCTGTTGTCAGCAGGACCGCGCCGCCTGTCAGTCTGGGCGGGGCGGGCGATTGTCGGGCTGTCGCTGCTGCGTCGTATCAGGCGGCTGTTCAGGCGCTGATCAGTCGCGAGGTGGCACGCGCTTGACCCCCGGTGGCGCGGAACCCTTGCCGCGCACCGGTTGCCTGTCGACCCTGAATCCCTGCACGCGAAACTCACCTCGGCAGCCTTCACCGACCCAGATCGCTGCGCGCGTCGTGCCCCAGGTCCAGTTGCGGATGCAGGGGCGTCGGCCATACTGACGCAACAGATCGACGCGTCCACGGACATCGACCCAGCACTGCTCGTACTCGTCGCGAGTGGTGCCACAGCGCATCGCAAACGTTTCCCACCCGCCCAGCGCGCGAGTTTCAGTCGCGCGTTCGGGAGGCAGGTATTCGAACTGCCCCGCGCAGCCATTGCGCACGTGAATGCCGGCACTTGTGTAGCGCCACGAGCCGCCAAGACGGCATTGCCGCTCGCCGAACTCCTCGACGAGCCGCACGCGACCGGCATTGCGCGCTGCGCAAAATTGCTCGCGCCCTGGCTGCGAGTTGCAGCGCAGAGGCTCTGCACGGCTCCAATCGGTGCCGGCGCGAGCGGCAAGGCCAGCGGCGCTGGAGATCCCGCCCAGCGTCTGGAACGCGAACTCGGCGCGGCAGGCGCGTGCAACGTAGATGCCACGACTGGTGTAGCGCCAGTTGACGCCTTCTTCACAGCGCGTCGCGCCCCGCTGGCGAACAAGGCGTACGCGACCGTCAATCTGCGCTGCGCAGAACTGCTCGCTGCGATCCCGAGACTCGCAGCGCATGACCTGCTCATAGAGCGTCACCGCGAAGGCTGGAGGCGTATGGGTCGCGAGCAGGGTGAGCGCGGTCAGAATCGCGGTGACAGATAACGCTGCGCGCAGCTCTCGCCTGGGAAGGTTCACTCTTGAGTCGGCGCGGCGGCTTCGAAGCCTCGCTTGCGCATCAGGGCTGCAATGCCGGCGTCGCGGCCGCGAAACTCACGGTAAGCCTCTGCAGGATCGACGGTGTTGCCGGCGTTGAAGACATGCGCGCGCAGCTTCGCGGCGATGTTTTTGTCCCACGGGCCGTTCGCTTCGGTGAACGCTTCGTAAGCATCGGCGGTCAACGTGTCCGACCACAGGTAGCTGTAGTAGCCAGCGGAATAACTGTCGCTGGAAAAGATATGCCCGAACTGCGGCGTGCGGTGCCGCATGACGATTTCACGCGGCATGCCAAGTTCCTTGAGTGTCTGACGTTCGAATTGATCGGGATCAATCGCGCGACCGTCCGCCAGATGCAGCTTCATGTCGACCAGCGCGCCGGCCAGATACTCAACGGTTGCGAAACCCTGGTTGAAGCGGCTGGCGGCGCGTATCTTCTCGACGAGGGCGGGCGGCATGGGCTTGCCAGTCTGATAGTGCACGGCGAAGCGGTTCAGCACTTCGGGCACTTCGAGCCAGCGTTCGAGCAGCTGTGACGGGAACTCGACGTAGTCGCGGGCGACGTTGGTGCCAGCGAGGGTTGGAAAAGTGACATCCGATGAGAGGCCATGCAGCGCGTGGCCGAACTCATGGAACAGCGTGACGGCGTCATCCCAGCTGATCAACACGGGTTCGCCCGGAGCAGGCTTCACGAAGTTGGAGTTATTGGAGACGATCGGGCGGATCTCGCCGTCGAAGCGTTCCTGGCTCCGATAGGCGTTCATCCAGGCGCCAGAGCGCTTGCCGGACCGGGCGTACGGATCGAAGTACCACAGACCGACCAGGGCACCGCCGGGGCGACGCACCTCCCAGACGCGCACGTCGGGATGAAAAACCGGCACCGAGCTGATCGGCTTGAACTCAAACCCGAACAACTCAGCGGCCACATAAAACATGCCTTCGCGCAGCTTCTCCAGCTGCAGATAGGGCTTCAGCTCATTGGCGTCGAGATCGTAGCGATCCTTGCGGACTTTTTCGGCGTAGTAGCGATAGTCCCAGGGCTCGATCTGAGTATCCGGGCCGGCCAGCGCCTGCATGTCAGCCACCTCTTCGCCTACCCGCGCGACTGCCGGCGTCCAGACTGCCATCATCAGCTCCATCGCCCGCTCCGGCGTCTGTGCCATCGTATTCTCGAGCCGCCAGTGCGCATGCGTCGGATAGCCGAGCAGGCCGGCACGCTCGGCGCGCAGCGCGAGGATTTCGCTGATGATCGCATTGTTGTCGCGCTTGTCGCCGTTGTCACCGCGGTTGACGAACGTGCGCCAGACCTGTTCGCGCAAGGCACGTCGGGTCGAAAACGTCAGGAAGGGTTCGACGCTGGAGCGGGTGTTCAGGATCGCCCACTTGCGCTGGTGACCGCGCTGTTCGGCCGCTGCAGCCGCGCCGGCGCGAACGGACTCGGGTAGCCCGTCGAGATCCGCACGGTTGTCGATCAGCAGCATCTGCGAGTCTTCTTCCGCTAGCAGGTTCTGGCTGAACTCCGTGAACAGCGTCGCCAGCCTCTGGTTGATCGCCGACAGCCTCTGCTGCTGTGCTTCCCCCAGCTTTGCGCCGGCGCGGACGAAGTTGGTGTACCGCAGCCATACCAGGCGCTGCTGTTCGGCGCTGAGGCCGCTGGAGGTCCGTTGTTCGTATACGGCAGCAATGCGTGCAAACAACAGCGGGTTCTGCACGATTCGATCGCTGAGCTCCGCCAGCTTCGGGGCGATCACGCTTTCGGTGCGCTGCACGATCTCATCGCTTAGATTCAAGCTGAAAATTCCGAAAATCGTATCGACGCGATCGAGGGCGCGACCGGCACGCTCCAGGGCCGCAATGATGTTGTCGAAAGTTGCAGGTGCCGGGTTCGCGGCAATGACGTCGATTTCGCCGAGCAGCGTGGTCATTGCGCGTTCGAGCGCATCCTGCAGCTGTTCGGGCTTGATCTGATCGAACGGCGGCACGCCGCCGTAGGGGCCGGTCCACGGCGCTGTCAGTCTGTCAGTCGGCGTATCGGGCGGTGTAGCGGCGTGAACCGGCAGGACGGCAGCAGTCGACATAAGAAATACCGAGGCAAATGCCAAATTGGGTCGCAGCATGATCGTGATTCCCTCGACGGAACACGGCTTGGAGCAGGCAATTTTAGCCGGGTTCCGCACCCGGAGCGACTCGGCAGGCGGGGCTCAGCTGCAGTGACACCACGGCAGCTGATCGCTGTCGCTCAAGGCGTCCAGTGCGAGGCGTGCCTGCCGGCGCGCGTCGAGCGGCGGATGTGGAGTGCTTTCTGTCCTGGCAACGAACGGCATGGCGTGCTTCATGCTTTTTGAGCAAGCAGGATCCGTGCCATTTGCAAATCCTTTGACCAACGTACCCGACGCGCAGCGCGCGAAGTCCCGCGCATCAATGCGGTGCTGTGTGCCGCCCTGATGCACCAACCGCAGGTGCGGTGCTGTCGAGCTGCAGCGGTTCAGTGTCCTGAAACCCCGCACGCATATCCAGCTCGGTGTGCGCGCGCAGCAGATCGCGCTCGAGCCGCACGCGCAGCGCCTCGATGCCTGACGCATCGAGCCGCGATGGCACGGTGATGGGATCGCCGAACTTCACGTATATCTCGGCACCGTGGCGCGGCACGACCGCACGATCCCACGAACGGGTCCAGACCCAGCCGCGCGTCGAGGCGGCGATCGGCAGGATCACGCTGCGCGTCCGTTGCGCAAGAGCGATCACGCCAGCCTGCACGACGCCGCGCGGGCCCCGCGAACCGTCGACCGCGAGCCCGGAGTTCAGTCCCGGTGTGTCGCGCAACACCCGAATCATGTCCACCAGGCCGCGAAAACCGCCACGCCCTGAAGAGCCGCGCGCCACTTCGAAGCCGAGCCGTTCCGACATTCGGGTTATGAGCTCGCCGTCGCGGCTTTGCGACGCCAGGAATATCCAGCGACCCCGGTCTTCGCCGGTGAAGTATTGCAGCAGCTGCAGCGTTCGCTGATGCAGGAACGCGCCGACGATCGGCTCGCCATCGGCCAGCAGTTGCTGCAGCACCGCCTCATTCTCGACCACGTAGCGCCAGGAGCGGCCGCGCCGGCGGTACAGCCACGCGGCGAACGGCGGCATGACTTTCGTCAGCAGGAAGCGACGGACCGGCTTGCGGCGGCTCGGACCGTCGTCGTCTGTCTCGGCAGGTAGCTCAGGGTCGGCCGTCACGGCCGGCATTGTCGACGCGACCGCACTCGCAGATCAACGTGTCGTCAGCGTCACGGACTTCTCGATCACGGCGTTGCCGCGGCGAACACGTGCCGCGACCACGCTACCCGGTTGCAGCGTCGCCAGCGCATTCGAGAAGCCGCGCAGATCGGCGATCGGCTTGCCATCGAGCGCAATCAGCACATCGCCTGCCTCGAATCCGGCAAGCGCGGCTGGCGAGCCGGCTACGGTGGACTCTACGCGGACACCTCCCTGCACGGGCTCATAGTCCGGCACGATGCCGAACGACACCCGGCGTGCCGGGGCTGGTGTTGACGTGGTGCCGCCTTCGGCCGGCATGGCATGGGCAATCGTCGCGCTCAGCGGCTCCGGCCGCTGCGCCAGATAACCCAGCGCTTCGCGGCTCACGAGCGCGACCTTGACCAGTCCGTCGATGTCGACCTTGTCGGCGGTATCCGTCGGACGGTGGTAGTCCTCGTGTGCACCGGTGAACAACTGCACGGCAGGAATGCCGCGTTCGATGAAGCGGCGCTGATCCGAGCCTTCGGAGCTCCCCGCGATGCTTCGCAACGCAATGCCGGTCGTGAAGCTGATGCCGCGGAAAACATGCGGCCATTCGGTCGCGGTGTCAGTCGCGAGCGCCGTGACCGGGCCATCACCGAGCCTGCCAACGGTGTCCAGATTGAGATTGGCCCGGATGCCGGCAAGCTGGGCTGCGGGCAGGGTGGCCAGCAACTGCTGCGAACCAAACAGGCCCTCTTCCTCAGCTGAGAAGGCAGCGAACAGAATGCTGCGTGGCGGCGGCTCACCGCCGAGCACGCGCGCCAGTTCGATCAGCACCGCGACGCCACTGGCATTGTCGTCGGCGCCGGGATGCACCTTGCCAAGCTCGCTGACGCGCACACCGCGGCCGTCTCGACCCAGGTGGTCGTAGTGCGCGGAGATCACGACGTGCTGGTTGGCGAATGCTTCGTTGGCACCGGGCAATACAGCCAATACGTTGCGCGCGCTGCGTCCGTCGGGCAACTGAAAGCTCTGGAAGTAACTGCCGGCGTCGCCCGCAGGCTTGAGGCCGGCGCGTTCGAACGCCGCGGCGATGTAGTCCCCTGCAGCGGCAAGACCTGCGCTGCCGATGCCGCGGCCCTCGCGCTCCGGTGCGGCCAGATATTCGACGTGGGCGCGCAGTGCCGCCGGATCAAACGCAGCGGGCAAGCTCGCGAGCGGCGCACGGCGTTCGCGCGGCAGCTCGGCCAATGGCTGCGCTCGATCGGTCGGACTGCGCAGGTCCGCACGCAGCGGCGAGTCGTTCGTCGGCCATTCACCCTTGACGATGTTCGCCGGTTCCGTTCCCGCGAAACCCAGATAAGAGTACTTGCCGTAGTGGGGCAGCTTGCGCGCCAGGCCCGGCGCAGCGTCGAGAGGATCGACCGTGATCCAGCCGATCGCCTTGCCGGTATTGCCGGGATTGCGGCGCACGATCACCGCGGAGTTTCCGCCGAAAGCGATGCGATCACCGCGCGCGCTGATGCCCTCAGCATCGACGACGAATCCGCTCGCCGGATCGCTCGCGAACCAGCGCGCCGCAAGTTTGTTGTCGCGCCCGAAGACCCACACGGCGCGATCGCGCGGCAAGCTCGTGACCTCACCATCGGTTCGAATCTCGAACTGCTGCGTGCCGCCGCTCCAGAACTCGATGATCTGCTCATATGCCTTGCGTCGCGCCGCATCCGCACCGGCTGGCAGCACCGCCAGCACCTCCGCGTCGCCGAACAGCTGGCCCAGAGACGGCGCAGTCTCGCGCACGTCGAGCAGCCGGAAAAGGTCGAACTCCGGATCGAGTTCCGCGATCAGCGGTTCGCTTTTCGCGACGATCGAGAAACTGGTCCGGCGCCCGGTAACGGGCACGTGGGTGGTCTCGATGCCGCTCGCGGTGCGTATCGCCAGGGGCACCTGCAGCGCATAGGGGCTGGCGGCCTGTGCCTGCTCGATCCGGCCCGTCACCAGATACCCATTGCCTGCGACCTTGCGGCGCACGCCAGTCAGGCGCAGGTCCGGCGCGCCGGTGCGCTCGACAAACTCCGAGTAGAGCGGCGCCAGATCCTGCTTCGAAGCCGCCTCCATCGCACGACGGAAGTCCGTGAACGACGCACGCTTGCCGCGGAAATCTCGATAGAAGCGCTGCAGCCCGGCGCGGAACGCGTCGTCGCCGATTTGCCGGCGTGTCATGTGGAACAGCATCAGCGCCTTGCCATAGCCGACCGCTTCGGTTGCCGGACTATGACGGGAGCGGAACTCGGTGAGTGGAAAATCATGACCCTCGCCGACGAAGTCGCGGTACTTCTTCAGCGTGTCGCGCCGGTAGTCGGCGCTCTGGCCCTGCATTTCCTTGTAAAGGTGGTCGGCCAGATAGGCGGTAAGTCCTTCGCACCAGTTGCCGCTGGCGTAGTCGACGTAGACCGAGTTGCCCCACCAGTTGTGCAGAATCTCGTGCGGGAAAGACGACGTCAGAATGAACGGAAAGCGGATGATCTGCGGGCCGAGCAGCGTGAACGACGGCATGCCGTAGCCGGTTTCCCAGAAGTTCTCGACCAGCGAAAACTTCGAGTATGGGTAGGGGCCGATGAGCGTGCGATACATCTCGATATTGCGCGCAGTCGCTTCGAGGTACTTTCCGGCGAGTGCGTCATCGGGCTTGCGCAGGTAGACCTCGGCGCTGACCGCGCCCGCCGCGCGCGTGTAGCGAATCAACGGGCCGCCGACCAGGTGCATCTCGTCGGTCGGCAGCTCCGAGCGCCAGCGCGAAACGCCATCCTCACCGCGCGCCGTGCCCTTGCCGGCGCCGACCAACTGCCAGCCTTCAGGTGAGGTCGCGCCGATGTCAAAGGTGAACAGCGTGTCGCCAAAGTACGGATACCACAGCGTGCTGCCGGCGAGATACACGCCGTCCTGCTGGATCGTGCCGGCGGTTTCGCTGAAGCCACGGGCGTATTCCTGGCTCGGCGAGTCGAAGCCGAAGTCGACCGGGCCCGCATACCTGAGCTTCAGCGTCGTCTGGCCGGGCGCGAGCGTCACCCGGTAGCGTGCGGCGCGGCCGCTCTTGCCGAGCGCGGCGCTGGAACCGTTGATACCCGAGAAGCCCACGGCATCGCCGGCGGGCAACCTCTCGACCGCAGGTTCTGCCGAGGCGATCACGAGCGGCGACGCCAGCAGGAACTCGACGCTTGTGCCTGCGAGGTTCGCAGGCAACTCGATGACTGCATTGATGCTGAGCGTGCGCGCTTCCGGCGCGAGCGCGACCTCGAGCCGCACGTCGGGCAGCTCGGCCGCGTGTGTCAGCGGGGCAATGCAGGCGAGCGCCGTGAGCAAGCAGCGCGTGACGGTGGATCTCATCATCGTTAGTCTCCCGGCTCTATCTTCCCGGGCGGCGGAAGGCCACGGTCAGCGTCAGCTCTTCCTCGCCTCGCTTCACAAGGAGCTGAGCACTATCGCCCCAGCCATAGACTCCGGTCTGTCGTTGCAGGTCGCTCCCGGATTTCAGCGGCACCCCATCCAGCGAAAGCAGCACGTCGCCCAACATGACGCCGGCGGCCGCGGCGGGCGAGCGCTCGTCGATCTGGATCACGGCGGTCGGCGCCTTGCCGATCCGGCCGGCAAGCGAGACGCCGAGTACAGGGAGCCCGGGTCCCTCGGCCGCCGGCACGCCCCAGATGAAGTCCGCATAGGACGCCCGCACGCTGGCCTGAGGTTTGTCCAATGCATCGCGAACCGGCACCGGCACCAGCGAGCTGATCCGGCCCTTGAAGTACCGGCGGATCTGCCGCGCTGAGCCCAGGCCATAGGTCACATGGCCTGCGCCGATCAGCACGACCATGATGGCGTTCGGCCCGCCGTGCTGCTCGAGCGAGCGCATCGCATTCCAGCCCATCGCGCCATCCCAGGTCACCTGCGCGCGGTACATGCCTTCGCGCTGCTCTTCGTTAAGTGAGGTCAGATGCAGCGCGTCGTCCGCCGAGAAAGAGGCCGTGAACATCTGCCGGTGCTGGTCGCTGCTGAGATCGAACGCGGGCGGCAGATGTTCGCGTTCGTCAGCGCTGAGCGAATCAAATCCGTCGGCGCGAACCTTGCGCACCAGCTCGCGCGGCGCGTTGATGCCGTACATCGCCAGCTTGTTGGCCTGGGCGTAGAGGAAGATGTCCCGGTAATGGCCCCAGTGGTGCGACCAGTTCTCGTACCACAGCGAGCTGTCGATAAACTCCTGCTCGGCGAGATCACCCCGGACCCAGCGATCCAGAATGTCCTGCTGCGTGTACGGAAACATCTCAAGCCCGATCAGCACCTCGCGGCCGGCGGCGCGCAGCGCTTCGATCACGCGCAGTTGCACGCGGTGGAACTCGAGGTTGGTGTGCTCCTCGCCGATGAACAGGATGCGCGTCCCGGCAAGGCGTCGCGCAAGCTCGGCCGGAGCAATCAACTCGCCGTTTGCGGTATCGGTGATGGCATCGAGTACGACCGGCGCCTGGAACTGGGCGCGCGCCGGGTCGCCAATGGGCAGGTCCAGCGTGCCCTGCGCTGCTGCAATGGTGACTCCACAAACGAAAAGGGCGGCGACAAAAGCCGCCGCCCCCAGTTCGCCGTGGGTACGCCCGGGGCGTACCCTGCGCATCAGAACCGTACCCGCCACGTGACCCCGTAGGTCATCAGGCGCGGATGCGAGACGCTGTATCGGAACGGGAAGAACGTGCCACCCGAATTGCTACCGTTCGGCAGCGTGTTGCCGAAGTAGACGTCGCGGAACGCACCGGTGGGCGCGTCTTCATCCGTCAGATTGCGGCCCCACAGCTCGATTGACCAGCGGTCGTTGGTCAGGCCGAGCGTTGCGTTGAGGTTGGTCGAACTCGGCACGATGGTCTGGTTCGAGGCGTCTGCGAACTGCTTGTCGCGGTACGAGACGTCGCCGCGGATGAACCACTCGGTGTCGCCGCGCAGCAGCTGGCCCCAGCGGACGCCCGCGTTCGCCTGCACCTTCGATGTGCGCAGGATCTGGTTGCCGGAGACATCGCCGGTCGGCGAGTAGGTCGGGAACTCGATGAAGCTCTGAACCGCTGCCTGCTTGTATTTCGGGTCGCTGTAGGACAGGCCGAGGTTCAGGTCCAAGCCGCGGATCGGACGCGCGACAATCGAGAACTCGGCGCCGCTGATCTCGGCGTCGCCGCCGTTCACGTTGATGCCGGTCGGCGTCACGATCGCGCGGCCACCGATGTCGGCGACGACCTGCGGGATCACGATGTCCTTCCAGTCGAGGTAGTAAAGATCGAAGGCCACTGACACGCGTCGGTCGTAGAGCTCAGCCTTGACGCCGAGCTCGTAGCTCATCAGTTCCTCGGCGTCGAACGAACCCGGGATGGTCACGCTGACCATCGGGTTATCGACGAACTGCACCGTGGTCGGGTCGAAGTCGCCAGCCTTCTCGGAATGCGCAACGCCACCGTAGAAAGTGACGTTCTCGGACGGCTTGAAGCGCAGCGAGGTGCGCCAGCTCAGCAGTTCCCAGTTGTCCTTGCCGTTGGTGCCAGTCTCGGTATTTCGGAAAGAGCGTTCCTCGTCGGTGTAGCGGGCCTCGATCGAGCCCGTCAGCTGCCCGGTGAAGTCGTACTCGAGCTGCCCGAACACCGACGGTGCCTCGGACTTCGAGATGAACACATCGCCGAAGTTCGCGCCGCCGGCAGGGTCCGTGAACCAATCGAGGAACGCGGAGTCACCCGCGCCGCGCGCGAAATCGACGACGGTGGTAGGACCGAGAGGGGTGCAGGCGAGGCAGAATGCGCCAAAATTGGCGGGCAGCGGCCGGGTTGCGATCACGCCGTCTTCACCCTGCTTCTGCTCAGTGGAGTAGTAGTAGCCGCCGAACGAGTAGCGAAGAGCCTTGTCGCGATCGCTCGAAAAGCGCAGTTCCTGGCTGATTTCGTCGGTCCGGTCGCCACCGCCGATCTGCAGCAGGCCGGTTGTGAAAGTCTGCCTCGGTCCCGATGAAGTGCCGAACACGCCTGGCCCGAGCGGAAACAGGCCGGTCGGAGCGGGCTGATAGGTAAAGTTCGCCGTTTCGCCGGAGTTGCGCGAGCCGTCGACGAAAAACGACTGCTGCACCTTGGAGTAGCCGGTCAGCGACGTCAGCTGTCCGCCGCCGACATCCCAGCGCAGTGTCAGGTGCGTGCGGATCAGGTCGCGGTCCTCACCCGTCGCGGTGGGCAGCGCCGACAGCTGGTTTTCGCGCACTGAAGGCAATTCGCCGCAGTAGTTCAGCAGGCGGCTCGACGGCAGCATGGCTGGCGGCGTCGGCAGCTGCTGGGCGGCGACGCGGCGGTCTTCGCAGTTGGCGACGGCGGCGCTCAGCGCCGAGTTGTCGATCTGGTCATCTGACAGGTAAACGCCCCACTCGGCCTCGAAGGTCTCGCTCGGCGACCAGATCAGCGCGCCGTTGAACGTCTTGTACTGGTAGCCGCCGATGTCCGAACCCGGGCCCGGACCCGGCCAGGCGTTCTCGTACGAGCCATCCCATTCATCGTGCAGGAATGACGCGCGCCCGCGCAGCACGCCCGGGATGATCGGGCCGCTGACCGTGACGTTCGCAAGTTCCTTGCCGTCGTTGCCGACCGTAACGGTGGCCTTGCCACGGAAATCGTCGGTCGGCTTGGCCGAAACATAGTTGACCGCACCGCTGAACGCGTTGCGACCATACAGCGCCGCCTGCGGGCCCTTGACGACTTCGATACGCTCGAGATCGAGCTGGCTGAAGTTGATGCCTTCGCGGCCCGAGACGTAGACGCCGTCGAAGAAAATGGCGGTATTCAGTTCGCCGAACACGTCGATGGGCGCAACGCCGCGGATCACCGGTGCCGGCAGGAACTCGCCGATCAGGTTCGAGAACGTCAGGCCGGGCGTGAACGCGGCGACGTCATCGAGATTGGTGATGCCGCGTGCTTCGATCGCATCGGCAGTGAACGCCGTGATGGCCAGCGGTACGTTGATCAGCTGCTCGGCTTGTTTACGAGCGGTGACGATCACTTCTTCGAGCGCAACGGATTCGGCGGCGCCTGCCTGCTGCGCATACGCAGGCGTTGCGAGCACAACAACGGCGCAGGCACCAAACAGCGCGGCCAGTCTTTGGACACTTGAGTTAAGCATTGACGTGACCCCCGGAAATCATCGCTATTGTTATCGACTCGGTACGAGGCTCAGACCTTAGACCCATCGCGTGGTAATTTCCACACACAGAGTCATCGGGGGATGCGTAATGAACAAGTTGACCCTTTTCTCGCTCTCTGCAGCGATTGCCTTGAGCGCCTGTCAGAGTGCCCCGCCGCGCGAGCGGTCGGTCTCTCTTGAACAAGTCTCATTTCCAGCTGGCGCGCAGACGTCCACCGTGCCGAAGGAGTTGCCGTCGTGGCTCATTCCCAACATGGGCGAAGCGGCCGAGGCCTACTACGGCCCTGACAGCGTGCATCTGATCGCGCAGGTCAAATCACCACTCGCGGTCAAGAGCCCGCGCGGCCTGTCGGGTTTCCTGACGCAGACCTTCACCGATGCCGGCACCGACATCACGCTGATCAACAAGAAGGGCTGGGACGCCTGTTCGTATTTTTTTCCTGACGGCAAGAAGCTGGTCTGGACGTCCATCAAAGACAACATGCAGATGCCGCTCGGCAACTGGTCCGACTGGCGCAACTATCCGCAGGGCGCAGAGCTCTACGTTTCAGATCGTAAGGGCGGCAACGTCAAGCGTCTGACCAACAACCAGTACTACGAGGCCGAGGTCACGGTCTCGCCCGATGGCAAGTGGATCGTGTTTGGCCGCATGATCAACGGCAACATGGACCTGTGGGTCATGAACTCCGACGGCAGCGGCGAGAAGCAGATCACCTTCACCGAAGACGATCAGGAGGGCGCGCCGTACTTCCTGCCCGACAACGAGACGATCCTGTTCCGCGCCTGGAAGGCTTCGCGCTACGGTGAATCACCGACACCAATGACGATCTACACGATCAAGCGCGACGGCAAAGACCTGAAGCCGCGCACTTTCACCGATGACATGAACTGGGCGCCGTATCCGACACCCGATGGCAAGCACTTCGTGTTCGTGCGCGCCGAAACGCCCCGCAATTGGGAGGTGTATCTCGGCTATCTCGACGGCGTCACGCCGCCACGCCGGATCACGTTCGATGATGGCTTCGACGGTTTTCCGTCCGTCTCGCCCGACGGGCGCAAGATGGTCTGGACAAGCAACCGCAGCGCCGCCGGTGCGGGCTTCATGCAGGGCCTGCAGTTGCATGTCATGGATATCTCGGCTCTGAATCTTGGGCCCGCTTCTCGCTGAAGCCTTGCAGTACAGCGGCGTACTCCGCTGCACGACCCGGATCGTGCAGCGGATGCAGCCCCGCGAAGCGATGCGTGGCTGCGCTGGGCACCAGCGCCGCGACCTCATCGATCCAGCGCAGGTGATAGTCGCGTTCGGCGCCGAGCACGAGCGTCGGGCAGCGCAGGTCAGGCAGACGCGTTGCGAGGTCGTAGTTCGCCATCGCGGTTGCGCTGCTGACGAAGCGCATCGCGACCAGATCGTGGATGATCTGGTGAACCCTTGCGATGCCGTTCGTGTCGAGCAGGAAATCCGGATCCCAGTTGCGCTGCACGTCGATCGCGCGATCCCAGAGCCAGCCGCGCAAGACTTCAGGATCATCTGCTGCAGGCACGGACATCCGCACTCCCGCCGACATTTTCTCGCGGGTCGCGGCATCCCAGAGCGGCGGCGCATCGAGTACGAGCGCGGCGACTTCGATGTCAGCGCGCCGCGCGCAATCGCGGGCGATTTCGCAGGCAATCAGTGCCGACAGATGTCCGCCGACCAGGCCGATGCGGCTCAGGCCGAGATTGCGTACCGCCTCGATGATCGAAGCGGCGAAGTCCTCGATCATCCAGTCAGCGGGTCGGGCATGGGACTGGCCGTAGCCCGGCAGATCCAGCGCATAGGACTCAGCATCGCGCTCGGCGAGTGCCCGCATCACTGGCTCATACTGCCAACTGGAAATCGGGGTCCAATGAAGCAGCACCCAAGGCAGTTGCTGCTCGGTGCTCGGGCGCTGGCTCCGGGCTGACTGGCGGCAGTGAATCTGTCCTTCGGAAGTCTGCACATAGCCGAGCAAAATGCGAGCGGGATCAGTGTTTGTCATTGATAGGATCAGCGTCGCCATTGCATGACCCTTTTTCGCGCAGCCATCGTCAGCTGGCACGCGCCTGCGCGTGACGGTGCCACCGAGCTACGGCTGATCGCTCCTGGGTTGAGCGCTGACTTCACCACGCATCAACCTCGCCGCATATTCCGGGGCGATCAGGTGGCAATAGTGCGCGCCGCGAAACTTGTCGGGCGCGAGCTTCCAGCGCCAGTCATCCCAATTGACCAGTAGCGCCTTGGCTGCGATGTGGAGGGTGCCGTCCGGCGCCAGGTAGACAAACTGATACGGCGCGACGTAGCGCGAGCCCATGATCTGGATGTCATCGCCATCGAGCAGGATTCGCGCCGGCGGTAGTGGGAGCGCAGCGCGCTCGGCCGCAGGTATCGCGCGATAAACGCGCTGGATCGTGTCCCGGTTCGCGTCGCGGCAAGCCCGCGGCGTCGTCGATGCGGTGCCCGCGCCGTACACGGCATTCAGATGATCGGCGCTCTTGAACTTGCACGAGATGCGCATCGGGCGCTGCCCTGACTCATCCTCATGCAGCACGAACTGCTGCGTGGTGTACGGATCGAGCGTCGATTTCGATTCCTTGAAGGCTTCGTAATCGGCATGCAGCTGATTGCGCGCGAGCAGCTGGGTGCCGAGGATCAGTTGCTGGACCCGGTTGCAGAACTGGTCGTCGGTGCGGATCTCGGCAAAGGCGGGTGCCGCCGCACTGGTCGCCAGCAACACAAATAAAAACGCGAGCATGCGTAGCATCGGGGCCTCTGACTGTGACCTGCGATTGCAGGAATCATGGAAGTTTATGATGATCCGGAGGTGCGCACACCCATCGATCTGCTGAAGGCCAGAATCGCCCGGCTCGACCCCCAATCGGTCGACGAGCTGTATGGACTCGAGCCGGTGTTCGAGCCGAGCGAGCATCCCGCCTCGGCCGAGCTGGGCGCGTTCGTCGAGCTGCAGTGCCCATGGTGTGCTGAGGTCTATGGCTCGGCGATCGATCTCACGGACCACAGTCGTCTCTACATCGAGGACTGCCAGGTCTGCTACAAGCCGATCGAGGTGTCGCTGGACGTCAGCGACGGCGGCGAACTGCTCAGCGCGAGCACCTCGCGCGCTGACTGAGGCCGCGCCAATCTGGCAAGCTGTCGCGCATGTGGCAGAACATCTGGCTTCAGGAACTCGGGTTCTTCGTGCTCGCCTGCGCGGTGCTTGCCTGGGCGCAATGGCGGCTACCTAAACCCTCGGCCCGGTTTCCGGGTCCGCGACCGGTCGGCCGGGTTTTCAAGGTCTGGTTGATCGTGATCTGGGTCGTCGGGCTGCTGTTGCCACTCGTCGCGCTGGTTGTTGACGGCGTGATCGGCGCGTCGACCGCGACGCTGATGGCGCTGGCGCCGTACATGCTGATGTTCTTCGCGCAGGTTGCCAGCGAGCTGTTCTGCTGGAAGCGCTGGGGTTCACCCGTCTGGGTGCTGGTGCCCTGCCTGTATCTGCCGTGGCGGCTGTACCAGTCCTACCGTGGCCTCGTCATTGCCGAAGATGCGCCGGCGTTGACGGTCGCGACGCTTTACGCGCTGTTCGTGCTGTGGGTCATCAACATCGGCGTGCACTACACCAATATCCCGGCGACCCTGCGTTGGGACTATCACGCCCGCGACGCAAGCTTCCCGTCGCTGAGGGATCCGCGGGTCTTCACAGCGGCTGCGCAGGACCCTCGAGACCGGCAATAAGACGCTCGTATCACCTTTATTGCGAATGATTCCCATTTGTGATTAGATCTGTTGCGTGGTGAAAACGCGAGCCTCAGAAGTCGGAAAACCGGTTGCCGCGCAGGGATGGTCCCCGGCGCCCCTGGTCTGGCCCAGCGAGCGCTTGCTGGGTGCCGCGCGCGAAGTGCGCATCGAGCATGAGGGCGAGATCTACCGGCTGCGCAAGACCCGCCTGGGAAAACTGATCCTGACGAAATAGTCCGTCGTTCTGAACCGCCCGCCAGCCGCTGCAAAGCTCTCTCTCGCAGCACGCCAGCCAGCTCATCAACCGCGCCGATCCGGCGCCGAGGAAGTTGGCATGTCGATTCGTTTCCTGTTTGCATTGATCGCCTTGCCGTGCATCGCGGCACACGCGCAGTCGCCGCTGCAGGAGGTCGTGATCACTGCGACCAAGGGTGCGCGCGCGATCATCGAAGTTCCGGCGACTGTCGCGATCATCGATGCGGCGGCTGTCGATCGCCAGCAGATCAACAACATCAAGGATCTGGTGCGCTACGAGCCGGGCGTTTCGGTTCGCAACGCCGCCACACGATTCGGGCTCAGCGACTTCAATATCCGGGGCATCGACGGCAATCGTGTGTTGCTGGAGGTCGACAATGTGCGGCTGCCAGACGCGTTCTCTTTTGGCAGCTTCGCGTTTGCGACCCGCGATGGGGTCGATGTCGATCTGCTGAAGCGCGTGGAGATCGTGCGCGGCTCGGCTTCCTCGCTGTATGGCTCGAACGCGATCGGCGGCGTGGTGGCGTTCACGACCAAGGATCCGGTCGATGTGCTCACCGCGGACCGTCCGTTCGGCGGTAGCTTCAAGCTGGGCTACAGCGGCGAGGACAACGGCCGTGGCGCGACCGGGTTGTTGGCAGGCCGTGCAGGCGCGTGGTCGGCGCTGCTGGCCTACACGCGTCGCGACAGCGGCACGCTTGAAAATCAGGGTCGCAATCCGGCACCGGACGGCACGCGCACGGTGCCGAATCCGCAGCAAGGCTATTCCGACGGCTATCTCGGCAAGCTGTTGTGGTCACCGCGCGAGACCGATGTCTGGCGGCTGACGGTCGAACGCAATCGCACCGACGTGTTTGTCGACGTCATTAGCAGTCGCGGCGCAACGCCAACGCTGAGCACGCTGCTGCAGCTGGCCAATGACGAGCAGCGGCGCAATCGCGTCTCGCTGGACTACGAGTTCCGTGATCGTGACTGGCGTGTGGCCGACGGCGGTGAGCTCCGCTTGTACAAGCAGGACAGCCGCACACGGCAGTACACGACGGAGGAGCGGATCGTCCGTCTGGGCCCGACCCCCAGCGCGCGCCTTCGCGAGCGCGAGTTCAACTTCAACCAGGATTCGGTCGGCACAGAGCTGACGCTGCGCAAGGCGTTCCCGGGGCAGCGTGTCTCGCAGCTGATCACGTACGGGGCGGAATTTCTGACGACGGATATCGATCAGAGCCGCGACGGCTTTGAGCTCAATCGCACCACGGGCTTGCGCTCGAACGTGGTCGGCGCCGACGTCTTTCCGGTGCGCGACACACCGCTGGCACGGGCCCGGCAGACCTCGGCCTACGTGCAGAACGAAATCACCCTTGGTACGGTCACGGTTACGCCGGCGCTGCGGGTCGATCGCTACGAACTCGACCCGCAACTCGATGCGGTGTTTGCCGCCGACAATCCCGGCATCGTGCCGGTGTCGCTGACCGACACGAGCGTATCGCCGCGTCTCGGCGTGGTGTGGCGGGCTTCGGAGAACTTCGCGGTGTTCGGCAGCTACTCGGCTGGCTTTCGTGCGCCGCCTTTCAATGATGTCAACGTCGGCTTCACGAATCCGCTCGGTCGCTACACCACGATCCCGAATCCGCAGCTGCAACCCGAGTCCAGCGACAACCTCGAGATCGGCATGCGGCGAGCTGCCGGCAGCGCGTTCTGGTCTGCCTCGCTCTACTTCAACACCTACGACGATTTCATCGAGTCCTTGTCGTTCGTCGGCGTTCAGCCGGGTTCCGGGTGGCTGTTGTTTCAGTCCCGCAACCTGGATCAGGTCCGCACCTATGGCCTTGAGGTGCAGGGCGCGGTGCCGCTTGCGGCAGCCTTGCCGGGGCTGCGGCTCAAGGCGGCGCTGAGCCATGGTGTCGGCGACAACACCAGCGATGATCAGCCGCTGAACACGACCGACCCGGCCAAGGGCGTGTTCGGATTCGAATACCGACCCGCTGCGTCGCGCTGGGGTGCGGAACTGATCGCAACCGTCGTGGACCGCAAGCGGCGGATTGACCAGCGCGGCAGCACGCCTGCCAGAGGAGCGCCCGCCACCGGAGCGCTGTTCGCGACCCCTGGCTACACGAGCCTCGATCTGCTCGCTGACCTGCGGCTCTGGGACGGTGCGACGGTCAATGTGGGTCTGCTGAACCTGACCGACAAGAAGTACTGGGAATGGTCCGACGTGCGTGGTCGTAGTGCCAATGATCCGGCGCTCGATTACTTCACGAGGCCCGGTCGATCTCTTTCCGCCAACCTTCGACTCAACTGGTGATGCCATGCAAATGACGAAACTCCTGTCTCTGATCTTTCTGCCCTTGCTCGTCAGCGCCTGCGCGAGCAGCCCGACGCGCAGCGTCGACACTGCCTTCGAGCGCGATCGAGCTGCCATTCTCGCGATGGCCGGCGAGTTCAAGGTCAGCTTCAAGTTCGATGAAACCGTTGCGCTGCGTTCGGGCTATACGCTCGCGGAGCCGAAGCGCTCGAGCGGCGATGAGTTTGTTCAGATCGTCGCAGACAGCGGCACGAAGATCGTGCTGCAGCACATTCTGGTGGGCCCAAAGGGTCTGGTGATCAAGCACTGGCGCCAGGACTGGACCTACCAGGATCAGGAGCTGTGGGAGTTCGCGGGCGATCGCAACTGGCGGCTGCGCCGGCTCGCGCCCAGCGAGGTTCGCGGCCAATGGAGCCAGGCGGTGTTCGAAGTCGACGACAGCCCGCGCTACGAAAGCATCGGGCGCTGGGAGCATGCGGGATCGGGTTCTTCATGGGTGTCCGCCGACACCTGGCGGCCACTGCCGCGGCGCGAGTTCACGACGCGCTCGGACTACGACGTGCTGCTCGGCAACAATCGACACACGATCACGCCCGACGGTTGGGTGCACGAGCAGCAGAACACGAAGTTCGATCGGCAGAACCGGACTGGCGAGCCTTACGTGGCGCGCGAGATGGCAGTCAATGACTACCGCCGCATCACGGATTTCGACTTCAGCCCAGCCCGTGCCTACTGGCAGCGCACGGCTTCATTCTGGGAGCGGGTGAGAGCGACCTGGGACGAAGGCCTAGAGGGGCGTACCGCAGTAGAGATCTCTACGGACTCAGCCGGCAGGCCCGTCATGGAGCAGCTGTTCGCGCTGGCTGAAGCGACACCGATCGACCTGACCGGCATCGATTCGATTGTCGCAGCGGCCTTGCAGCCGGGCTTGAGCGAACGCGGGCCGCGCGCCGCGGCGCGCTAGGAACGGGATCAGAAGCTCAGCGTGACCCGACCGTAGATGAACCGGCCCGAGCGGCCGAACGGTGAGTATTGCGTGAACGGTGTGGTGCCGCTGCTGTTGCGGGCAATCGGCCACGCATCCGGATACTCGTCGAACAGGTTGTCCGCGCCGATCGCAACCTTGATTGTGTCGTTGAAGGTGTAGCGACCTTCAAGGTCGACCAGCGTTGCATCAGGCTGCACAAAGTCGGGCAGTACCTGCGGATCCAGCACGTCGCCGTAACGCGTCGCACGAAGGGTCGCCGCAAACGAGTTCAGCGCCCAGTTGACCGAGGCCGTGAACTTGTCCTCCGGCGTGCCTTCCTCAAAGCTCAACACGTTGTTCCGATCAAACAGCACGGGCGCCGGGCTCAGCGCGGCGAGCGGCGCCGTCACCGGTACCCGCTTGACTTTGGTGTCATTGAAGTTCGCGACCAGCGTGAAATCGAACTTACCGGCGGTGTCGGTCAACCATGGCCAGCTGGCGACCACATCCACGCCCGTTGTCTCGGTGTCGACGCCGTTGATGAAGAACCGGCCGCCACCGCTGCCGATGAAGTTCTGGCTGGCCAGGAACGCACGCACGTTCGCCTGCGTCAGGTTCTCCGACAGGACGATCCGGTCGTCGATGTCGATCCGATAGCCATCGACGGTCAGCTTGACCGCGCCCAGCTGGAACACGGCGCCCAGCGAGAAGTTCACGGACTCCTCGGCGTCGAGCGGCTGTGCGCCCAGCGCGATCGCCACCGGATCCGAGACCGGGAAGGTCGTGATGTCGAACGCTACGCCGCCGATGAAATTGGTCGACGTGGTCGCGAAGAACTGCTGTTGCAGCGACGGTGCACGGAAGCCGTTCTGCACCGAGCCGCGCAGCGCGAAGCTGTCGGTGAAGTCGAACCGGCCGGACAGCTTGCCCGAAGCGCTGGAGCCGAAGTCTGAGTAGTCCTCGACGCGCAGCGCGGCAGAACCCAGGAAGCGCTCGGTCAGATTCGCCTCGAGATCGAGGTAAGCGCCCACTGCGGTGCGGTTCTCGTTGACCTCGTTTGCGGGCCTGAAGCCTGGAAACACCTGCGCGCCCGACGCTGTCGGCTGTCCGCCGAGCAGCACGCCGCCGTTCAGATACGAGTTCGGCTCACCGGCCGTAATCGAATAGCCCTCGCGGCGCGCTTCGACGCCCACGGCGAGGTTCAGCGGCGAGGCAAACGCGCCGACGTCGATTGAGCGGACGCCCGCGACGTTCAGCACGACCTGGTCGTAGTCGAAGCCGCCCGCGTCGAAGGACGTCTGGCTGGCCGGGCCAAAGGAGCGGTTCAGGGTGTTCTCGATCGTGAACTCCATGTCGTTCTTGCCATAGACGACCGACGAGTCGAGGTTCCACTCCCCGACCGGCCAGGAAATGCCGACGCCGGTGCTGTAGTCGATGACGTCCGTCGAGATGATCGGCAGGAAACCGTCGGGGTAGATTTGAATGACATTGCGCGCATCGTCGGCGCGGCGATAGAAGCCTGCGGATTTCGCTTCGCGGTTCTGGTAGCTGAGCCAGCCATACAGACGCGCGCCAGAGGCGAGTTCAGCGCCGGCATTCGCGAACACGGTTGCCTGCTGCATCTCCGGTTCGCCGTACCAGGCGTTGAAGCGGTTGATCGAGGTTTCGCGTGGATCGAACGCTAAGCCGATCAACGGGTACTGCCGGCGCACGTCGAAGCCGCCGCGCTCGGTGCGTTGCTGGTCGCGGTACTCGGCCGCGACGGTCAGAAAGCCGATATCGCCCAACGCAAAGCCCTTCCAGCCCGACAGCGTCAGCGTTTCGCCGTCCGAGACATCGCGCGAGACCGAACCTGGCGCCGTGTAGTTCGCACCGGTCGGCACCGCGCCGACGGGCACGCTGTAGCTCGACTCCCGCGCGCCATAGGTCAGCGTGAAGTCGCCGCCGTCGCGGTTCTCGCGCAGCCGCAGGTTGATCACGCCGGCGATCGCATCCGAGCCGTACTGGGCCGAAGCGCCATCGCGCAGCACTTCAATCGAACGGACGATCGAGTTCGGGATCGTGTTCAGATCGACCGCCGAGGCGCCGCGACCGATCGTGCCATTGACGTTGACCAGCGAGGCCGCATGGCGGCGTTTGGAGTTCACCAGTACCAGGGTCTGATCCGGCGACAGACCGCGCAACGTGGCCGGACGGATCGTGTCCGTGCCGTCGGCGAGGCCCGGGCGCGGGAAGTTGAACGAGGGCAGGGCCACCGACAGCGCCTGGTTCAGTTCAGTGACGCCCAGATTGTTCAGCGCTTCCGTCGAGACGATATCGACCGGCACAGCCGTGTCGAGCGCCGAGCGGTTCGCGACGCGGGTGCCGGTTACCACGACCAGCGCCAGCTCGTCGTCTTCGGCCGGGGTGGTCTGTGCCACGGCGGTGGGCAGCGCGGTACTGCCGAGCAGCACCAGCAAGGGGAGACGGCGTAGCAGAATAAGTTTCATAGATGACTCCATGTCATAGCCCTCGAGTAGACAACTTCGACGCCACAAACGCAAGATTCTGCCGTTCCCATTTGTGGCCCCAAAGCAACAGCTGGAGGCTTCCGGGGTGCCCGGCTCGGCCGGCTTCAGGCGAGGCGTCTGGCGCTGTCGCGTACCCGCAGCAGCGTGGTGAGTACGCACAGCGCGGCCAGTGTCCAGGCCAGCAGCACGAACTGCGCCGGCCACAGCAACATCGCGACGAAGAAGGCGATCGTCTCGGTGCCTTCGATCAGTCCGCGCGAATAGACAAACGACTTGCCCGCGGTCGGCGTCGGCGCCGCATTGCGGGTGGCGGCCACGGCTGCGTAGGCCAGAAAACTGGACGCCGTCAGCAGAAAGCTCGCAAGCACCGCTGCGGCGGCCAGGGCATTGGCCGCCGGATCCAGCCACGCGAACGCGAGCGGCACCGCGGCGTAGAACAGGTAGTCGCAGACGCTATCCAGATATCCGCCGAACGCAGTGCTGCCGCGCAGCCGCGCCAGTGCGCCGTCGAGCCCATCGAGAATGCGGTTGATCGCCAGCAGCAGCAGCGCGAGTCCAAACCGGCCGTCAGCGATCGTCAGCGCCAGCAAGGGCGCCAACACGGCGCCGAGCAACGTCAGGGCATTCGCCGAGAGCTTCGTTCGCAGCAGCAGACGCGCGCCGGCGTTCAGCGGCATGTCGAGCAGCGGTCTGAGAGGCCGATCTAGCATTTCAGGGGGGCATGTCAGCAGGGCCTGTCAGGGCAGGCTCAGCTCGATCATCGGGCCGCCCGCTGCGGCGACGTCGTTCGCGTCATGCGTGACCAGCAGCGTCGGCACCCCCGCGGCTCGGCAGCGCTCGAACACCAGCGCGCGAACCTGCGCGCGGGTGCGCGGGTCGAGCTTGCTGAAGGGTTCATCGAGCAGCACGGCGCGCGGCCCGGACAGCAGCACGCGCAGCAGCGCCACGCGCGCGCGTTGCCCGCCGGACAGCGTCGCCGGATCGCGGGCGGCCAGGCCTGCCAGGCCCACGGACTCGAGCGCCGCATCGATCAAGGCGTGACGTTCATCGCGGCGCAGCGCGCCGGCACCGCGCTGCAGGCCGAAGCCGAGATTGCCGCCAACCGACAGGTGCGGAAACAGCAGATCGTCCTGGAACAGGATGCCGATGCCGCGCTGCTCGGTCGGCAGCGTGGTGATGTCGTCTGCATCGATCTGCACGGTACCGGTTGCGGTGAATACCGGCGGCAGCACGCCGCAGATCCAGGCGAGCAGGCTCGACTTGCCGCTGCCGCTTTCGCCGCGGATCGACACCACTTCGCCACTCGCTACGGCCAGATCGAGCGGCGCGAACAGCGGCTCACCGCCCAACGCGAGGCTTGCCGCGCGCAAGCGCAGCGTCGTCATGCGGGCACGCCAGCGCGGCGGCGGAAAACCAGCGCGCCGGCCAGTGCTGCGGCGGCAAAGCCCAGCAGCGGCAGCAGCGCCTGGGCGCTGCCGTAGACCGCTGCCGAGCGCAGGCTGCCGCTGGTCATCGTGGCGGCAGCCTCGGTTGCGAAGGTGATGAAGCGGCCGGCGCCGGCAAACAGGCTCGGCAACAGCAGCGCGAGACTGACCGCAAAGCCAAGTGCCAGCGCCTGCAGGCTCGTTCGCGCGAGCAGCGGCAGCGTCACCTTCGCAAAAGTGGCAGTCGGGCTGGCGCCGAGGCTGCGCGCCACGATCGGCAGCCGCGCGTCGAGCGCCGTGTGCGCGGCCACCACGAACGCAAACACATAAGGCAGCACGAACAACAGATGAGTCAGCAGCATCGCCGTCCAGGTGCCTTCGATTCGCAGTGCACTGAGTGCCACCTGCAGACCATACAGAAAGCCGAACTGCGGCACGATCAGCGGCACGAACAGCAGGGCCGCAAGGCGCGTTCGCCATTGCGGCAAGGGACGCAGCGTCTCTGCGGCCCACAGGCTCACGAGCACTGCAACGAAGGCGGTCAGCAACGCGAGCCCCACAGACCCCCCCAGCGCGGGCGTCAGTGTTGCCAGCGCATTGCTCCAGGAGTTCATGTCGATCGAGCGCGGCAGGAACTCCGGAAAACGCCACGCGCGTGCCAATGACCGCAGCACCAGCGCGATCAGCGCCAGCAGGCCCGTCGCGAGCAGCAGCGCGCCGATCGAGTTCGCGAACAGCGTCGCTGCCACGGTGGAGTCATGGCGATGACCACTGGTGGCATGGCGCAGCCACAGCCGCCGAACGCGCGCGGCCAGCGCCTGTAGCGCCCACAGGGCCAGCGCAGTCAGACCGGTCAGCATGACGGCCCCCGCTGCCGCCAGCGCGCGCCGCGACAGATCCGGATCGGTGAACCACTGCCACAGCAGGATCGCCAGCGTGGGCGGATTCGAAGGGCCGAGCGCGATCGCGACATCGACGTTGCCGAGACCGAAGGCGACCACCGCCGCGAACGGCAGCCGGATCTGCCGCTGCAGCAAGGGCGCCACGGCAACGCACCACGACTTGAACGGCCGGTAGCCGAGCGTGCGCGCTTGCAGCATCAGTCGTTCGCTCGGCACCTGCGTCAGAGCACTGCCAAGCGCGAGCACCAGAAACGGCGTTTCCTTGAGCACCAGCCCCAGAACAAGCGAGAGACCCCAGGGATCCTGGATCGTCGCCCAGTCCGGGGGCTGCGTGAAGCCGGTCAGCCACGGCGACAGGGCACGCAGCAGCCAGCCTGACGGCGCGAGCAGCAGCGCGACACCGATCGCGAGCGCCAGATGCGGCGTCGCCAGCAGCGGCAGCATGGCCGCACGCAGGCGTTCGCGCGCGAGGCGGGCCGAGTACACGGCCAACAGCAGATGCGCGAGTCCCAGCGAAATCACTGCCGAGGCGATGCCGGTGAACAGCGTCAGCGTGATCGCGCGCGCGAGGCCGGGCGTTGCAAAAAGCTCGCGCCAAGGCTCGCTCGATAGCGCGGGCAGGATCGTGCCGCCGAGCCCGACGGCAACCGGCATTAGCACCAGTAGCAGCACTGCGGCGAGCAGTGCGCGGTTCGTCATCCGGCGCGATAGCGACGCAGCCACTCGCGTTCGATCGCGATCGTCCAGCTGGGGTGGGGCTCGTCGATGACGGCTCCCGCACCGGGGCCGCTTGCCGGCAAGGTGGCAGGTCCGGGGCGCAGCGCAGCGAACGCGGCGCGGTCCGCGGCGGGGAGTCGCTCGATGTCGAGCACCGTCGCATCGCCCCAGTAGCGCTCATCGCCTTTGCGTGCCTGCGCGGCCGGCGAGAGCAGGAAGTTCGCGACGACCTTGGCGCCGGCGACGCTGCGAGCGTTGTAGGGAATACCGAGGAAATGACTGTTGGCGAGCGCGCCGGCCCGAAAGCGCACCGAGCGAATCGATTGCGGGAACTCGCCGCTTTGAATCGAACGGCTTGCTTCGGCAGAGTTGAATGCGACCGCCCAGTCGACCTCACCGTCCCCAAGCAAGCGACGTTGCGCGGGGCCGCTCGCCGGGAAGTTGCGCCCGCTGCGCCACATCGAAGCATGAGCGGCGTCGAGCCAGCGCCACAGCGGCGCGCTCAGCGTTGCGAAGTCTCCGCCAACCGCTGCGGCGAAGCGTGCGCGATCGGTGTACTCGGCCAGCAGCAGCTGTTTCAGGAAACTCGTGCCGTGGAACTGCGGCGGCTGCGGATAGGTAAAGCGGCCGGGGTTCGCACGCAGCCACGCCAGCAGCGCGGCACTGTCACGCGGCGGTGTCTTGATGCGTGCGCTGTCGTAGAAGAGCGTGAACCGCGACGTCCCCCACGCCAGCTCGTAGCCGGCCGTCGGCAGCGTGAAGTCGGTGACCGTGGTGGGATTGCCCGCGCGATCGATCCAGCGTGCGTTCGGCACCTCGTCGGCCCAGGGGCCGTAAAGCAGATCGGCCTGGCGCAGCGCCGCGAAGTTCTCGCCGTTCAGCCACAGCAGATCGATCGTGCCATCGCGGTCGCGACCGGCGGCGCGCTCGGCCAGCACCCGCGCGACGGCTTCGGCGACATCATTGATCTTGACGTGCACGAGCTCGATACCGAACGTGCGACGCACTTCGGCGACCGTCCAGGTCACATAGCGATTGACGGCTTCATCACCTGCCCAGACGTTGAAATAGACCTGCTGCCCGCGCGCGCGGCGCAGCCATTCGGACCACGCGGGCTCTGCGGCGCGCACGCCAGGCGTCGCCGCAGCCAGCGCGGTGATCAAAGCGATGAATTGGCGGCGTTGCAGGGTCTCGCTCCGTCAGAACACGTAGCGCAGGCCGAACTGGAACTGCCGCGGAGCACCAGCATTTCGCTCGACGAACGGCTGACCGGCAATCTGGATCTGGTTGGACTGCGTCGCCGAGTTCGCGAAGCCCGACAGGTTGACCTTGTCGAACACATTGAACACATCGGCCGCAAACTCGACGCTGCCGCGCCCCGGCAACTCCCAGTCGTAGCGCAGGCCGAGATCAATCGCTGTCGCCCACGGCAGTCGGTCCGCATTGCGCGAGACGCCGGGTGCGCGGTCCGAGTTGCCGAGGTAGGCGGTCGAGAAGGATGCGCCGTCGCCGTTCAGATCGGTGGTGCCGAAAATCGCCGTGTCCGGGATCAGGTTGATCGGCTGGCCCGACTGCGCCAGTGCCGCGACGGACACCGTCAGCGCGGGCAGCGGATGGAAGTATGCCGTTGCGTTGATCACATGCCGTCGATCGTTGATCGAAGGCCCCCACTCGGCGTCGAACTCGTTGGAGTTCGAGGCGCGGAAGTTCAGATCATCGGTGTTGTTCTCGAGCGAGGACAGCGTGTACGACGCACGGAAAGCGTAGCGGCCACCGGCCCGCGGTTTCTCGAGCGTCAGGTTCAGCGCCCGGTAGCGCGACTCGCCACCGGTCTCGGAGACGACGATCTGGCGCGCGCCACCCGGCACGACGGCCACCGGTCGCGTTGCATCGGCCGCCGCCTGCGAGCGGATCAACCCGAGCTGTTCGGCGAGTGCGCGCCGCGCGGTGTCGTCTGGCAATGCGCGCAGTTGCGTCAGGTTCGCTGCCGTGAGATTCGCCAGATTGCTCGAGAACGGCAGCGGCGCGTTCAGATCACGAAGCCGCAGCAGCTTGCGGCCTTCTGAATAGATCAGATCGGCATAGCCGATCAGCGATTCGGCAAGCTGCCATTGTGCGCCCAGCGAGAACTGCAGGTTGTACGGGCTGTCGAGCCCGTCCGGGTTGCGGAGGCGCCGTTCATTCGACGACGCGGTCGTACGCAGCGTGCCCGACTGCGCGGGCGTCGGGCAGTTCAGGTAGCCGCCGGGGCAGGCCGGGTTCACAGTCAGGTTGCCATCGAACAAGACCCGATCGAGGTTGGTATCGGCGGGCAACCTGCCGGCGGCAATCAATTGTTGCAGCTGGCCGCGAAACGCCGTCGACGTCGTGTTTTGCTGCAAGGCGTCGGAAGCGATCGTGTACGGGATCTTCTCGTAGAACACCCCTGCGCCCGCGCGCAAAGCCAGTCGCTCGCTGGCGCGCCAGTTCAGCGCCAGGCGTGGTGCGAGGTTGTCGGAATCCGCGGCGCCGGCGCCGCCCTCGGTCAGGCTGTCGTAGTCCCAGCGCAGTCCGAGCGTCGCGGTCAGCGATGGCGACAGACTGATCTGATCCTCGACGTACAACGCGAACTGTTGCTGCGTGTCGCCGAACGTCGCCGGGCGCAGCTCGACTGCGTAGTCGAGCACGCTGACGCTGGCCGGCAGATCCGCCGGCGTGAGCGCTGCGCCGCGACCGAGTGCCGCCACGGCCGCGAGTTCCGCGGGCGTCAGCCGCACGCGGTAGTTGCCATCCGGGTTGCCACCGCCGGCAAGCGCAAACTGCGAACGCAGAATATCGGCGCCGAACTTCCAGGCGTGGTCGCCGCGCGTCAGCGAGAACTTCTGGGTCAGCTGCACGCTGCGCTCGAGATCATCGAACACGAAACCCGGATGCCCGATCACTGCAGTGGTGAGTCCCGACGGATCTTCCACCGTGACCTGCGGGCCGGGGCCGTTCAAGGCGCGACCGTAATTCCAGCTGAAGCGGCTCCAGCCCAGCGACGTCTGCGAAATCCAGTCACCGCTGTCGTAGACCGCCGAGACGGCGGCAAGCGCCGAGTTGCGATCCTGCGAGGATCCGGCCGAAGGAAACGTGGCGCCGCCATCGAGCCCGCCACCCTGGCGTTCGAGCTGCACGTCGCCGAAGTTGGCGCGCAGCGCAAGGCGCCAGCGTTCATTGACTTCGTGATCGACCCGAGTCGAGAACAGCAGACTGCGGTTCTCGCCCGGTACGGTTGCCGCGATGCCGAGCGCCGGTGCGGTCAGCAGGTTGTCCTTCTGGTCGCGCGTTGCCTCGAGGTTCACAAAAAAGAACGTCCGGTCGCGACGGATTGGCCCGCCCAGACCGAAGCCGAGCTGGTCGCGACGAAAGCCGTCGCGCACGGAGTTGCCGAGCAGATCGCGACCCGGGTAGGGCGAGGAAGAGTCCAGCGGCCGCCCCGGACGGGTCAGATAGAACACCTCGCCCTCAAACTCATTGCGTCCGCCGCGCGAAGTGACATTGACGATGCCATTGCCAGAGCGACCGTACTCGACCGAGTACGACGCCGCGAGCACCGACACATCCGCCACCGCGCCGGTCGAGATCGGGAACTTGAACCCGCCCAGGAAATTCTCGTTGTTGTCGAGTCCGTCGATCAGATACTGCGTGAACAGACCATTCGCCCCGTTGATCGCGACACTCGGCGCCTCCGGGTAGAAGCCGGTCGAGGCGACCACATTGGGCAGTCGGAGCAGCACCCGGCTCAGGTCACGCGACTCGACCGGCAGCGCCTCGATCTGCGCCTGCGGCAGGCTGGCGCTGACCTCGGCGTTGGTGGCATTGAGCACGGCTGCGCCGCGGCGCGCGACGATCGCGACCTCCGCGAGCGCTGCCAGCGTCAAGGTGATCGACAGCGATTCATTGGCCCGCAGCCGCAGCTGTTCCGCGCGCAGCTGGCCGTTCAGCTCGATGCGGTAATCGCCACCCGCGGGCAGTGCCGCGAAGCGCGCGCGGCCCTGCGCATTGGTGGTCGCTTCGCTCGCAAAGGCCGTGCCCGGATCGCTGAGCTTCAGCTTCACCCCGGCGGCCGGCGCGGCGCCGTCCGCCTGCAGCACGCTGACATCCAGCGTCGCGGTCTGGGCATGTGCGGTCGATCCAAGAGCGAGCGTGGCGAGCAGCAGCACGGCGATCATTGCCTTCGGGTGTTTCGGCATCTGGCTGACAGCTTGCATGGTGATGGCGCATCCGGCTACTCGTGACCCCTACGAAGACCGGTGCCTGGCTGTTATTATTACCGGATGGACACCAACAAGCTGCTCGAGATGCTGACCAAGAACCCCGCCGCGGGCGCTGCGATGGGCGGACTCACCGGCAGCGTGCTCGGCAATGTGCTGACCGGCCGCGGCGGCGGCATGGGCAAGAAGGCCATCAAGTACGGCGGGCTGGCAGCCGTTGGCTATGTGGCCTATCAGGCCTGGCAGAAGCATCAGGCGAGCAAGGGCGGCGCGCCGGCTGCCGCAGCGGCTTCCTCGCCTGCCATACCTGCACCGATGACGCAGGCAGCGCTGCCCGCGCGCTTCGATCTCGAGTCGCAGGCCAACGCCAGCAATGCCTTGCGGGTCGTGCAGGCGATGATCGCGGCATCGAAGGCGGACGGTGTCGTCGAAGCCAGCGAGCGCGACCGGATCTTTGCGCGCGTCAACGAAGCGGCGCTGTCGCAGGAAGATCAGGACCAGGTGCTGCGCCTGCTGACGCAGCCGATGGATCTCGAGTCCGTGGTGCGCGGTGTCGACTCACCGGAGCTCGCGACCGAGATCTACGCCGCCTCGCTGCTGGCGGTCGCGCCGGCCAATCGTGCCGAGCGTGCCTATCTCGATATGCTCGCCGCGCGCCTGGGGCTCGAAAGCGCGCTGGTCATGCAGGTCGAGCAGGCCGTCGAGGCGATTCCGGCGCGCTGAACAGATCGCTGCGCGCAGCTTCGGTAATGACTGCGACCGCCGGATGCTTGATCCGGCGTTCGGTCGAGATCGCATAGAACCGCGCCCGCAGATCATGGGTTCGGCCGATCATCGCTACACGGCTGTCGCCGGTCAGATCGTGCTCGATCGCCGCGGGCGAGACGAACACGCCGCCGCCGTGTTGGCCAAAGGTCTTGATCAGCGCGCTGTCATCGAACTCGCCGACGATGCGCGGCGTGATGCCGTGCTTGTCGAACCACACATCGAGCACCCGCCGGGTCATGCTGCGCTCGCTGGGCAGAAAGAACGGCGCGTGGTCCAGGCTCTTTGGAAAGCCCGGGCGCAATGCTTCCGCAAGCGGCGAGGTCGCAAAGAACGCCAGGTCCGACTCGCCGAGCAGGTGGCTGAAGGCACGCAGATGGGTGCCGGGCGCCACGGGGCTGGCCGACAACACCAGATCGAGCCGATGCGCGACCAGATCCGCGAGCAGTGTGTCGAGCTGCCCTTCATGGCAGACGACCCGGAACGGCTCTTCGGCTGCCAGCAACGGCGCCAGCACCCGGTAGGCGACGAGTTTCGGCACGGCATCCGGCACGCCGATGGTCACCGAGCGGCGACCCTGTGGTAGCGCACCGCGCAGCACGCTGGCGAGCTCTAGGCCGCGGGTGAAGATCTCCTCCGCATAGCCTTGCGCGAGTTTGCCGAGATCGGTCGTGACCAGGCGGCGACCCTGCTTTTCGAACAATGCGCCCCCCAGCTGCTCCTCGAGCAGTTTTATCTGGCCGCTGATCGTCTGCGGTGTCACGTGCAGCGCGGCGGCTGCGGCCGCAACGCTGCCTTCGCGGACCACTGTCCAGAAGTACAGCAGGTGGTTGTAGTTGAGGTGCCGCACGGCAGGCTCCAATAGTTCGGGTTTTCCGATGTGAAATCGGAGAATAAACGATTTTTCATGAGCGTTCGCTGACCCGTATTGTCTACTGCATATGAGTTCGCCCCTGCCCTGGACCGCGATTGGACGGCACGCGATGCTGCCCGAAGCCACGCACGATGAAGTCGCGCGCTTCAATGCGATCGCGCACCTGAATGCGTTCCTGGCCCAGAAGGTCACGCCCACCATCGGCCGCGCCTATGAAGGCCGCGCCGGGCAGGCGTTCCGCAATCGCCACGGGCGGGCGCCGGCCGATCGCAAGGATGTCGCGGAAACGATTGGCAACGATCCGGCGTACCAGACCTGGAGCACGCTGCGCCGCAATTCCATGGAAATGCGTCAGCAGGCGGGCCGCTCGCTGGTGCTGCGTCAGGCTGCAGCGCTGCGCGATCGCGCCGCCGCGCTTAACGAGGGTGCTGCAACGCTGCACCTCGACCCTGCGCTGCCGCTGCCGCGCTACCTGACCGCGATCGACACGCACCTGATGCCCGGCGGCTATACGAACGAAGGCCTCGAGGGCGATGTCAGCTCGGCCGCGAACTACGATGCCGGGTTCTTTGCCACGGTCGGTGGTAGCGGCGGGCCCTGGAACAATGCCTGCGGCCGCGCGCTGGTCGACTGGTTGCAGAAGGAAGTGCCGGACTTCAAACCGAAGCGCATCGTCGATCTCGGCTGCGGCCTCGGCCACAATACATTGCCCCTGCGCGAGCTGTTCCCGGAGGCCGAGATCATTGCGATCGACGTCGCCGCGCCAATGCTGCGCTATGGCCATGCGCGGGCCCGCTCGCTGGGCGTCGATGACGTGTACTTCCGGCAGGAAGATGCCACGGCAACCAGCCTCGAGGCACGCTCGGCTGATTTCGTGTTCACGACCATGGTGCTGCACGAGACTTCCTACGACGCGCTGCCGAAGCTGCTGGCCGAAGCGCAGCGCCTGCTGCGGCCCGGCGGACTCACGCTGCACCTCGAGCAACCGCCTTATCGCGGCATGGGACCGCTCGAGCAGTTCATGCGCGACTGGGACGGCCGCCACAACAACGAGCCGTTCTGGACGGCTTTGCACGAGACATCGCTGCCCGACGTGCTCGCCCGCGTCGGGTTTGCCAGAGACCAGATCTTCGAGACCCGTTGCATCGCCCCCGCGCGGAATGCAGCTGCGGATCGAAAGACCGAGGATTTCGGGCGAGCGCCTAACTGGTACGCCGTGGGTGCGTGGCAGGCAGCGTAAGGACACGCTGTTTATTTCAGAGGAGTGCAGGGAACATGGACCGTGCCAGCAGCAAGCTGTCGATCGACGCCGACCCCATTCTCGCTGCCGCTGCGGCAGCCAGTGGGCGCCGCCCGGAATTCACGGGTGATCCGTTACTGGAACACCTGTTCGCCATGAACCTTGCGCTGGTCACGGAGCTCTCCGTGACTCGCGAGCGCCTCGATTCGCTGGAGCGCCTGCTCGAACGAGCGGCGATCCTGCCGCGCCAGCAGATCGAGAGCTTCGAACCCACCGCTGCCGACGCCGAAGAGCGTGGCCAGTGGCAGCAGCAGTACCTCTCGCGGGTGTTCCGCAGCGTGCTGCAGGACAGCGGCCAGCACGGCCACGGCAGCCCGCAGCTCACGGTCGTGGACGGCGCGCCGGACTCGACCGAGCCCCCGATCGCCCGCAGCGCCTGAGGGCGCAAGCCTGCGGGCAAAAAAACGCGCGGCAGCCCGTCGAGGCTTCTGTTGCGAATTGGCAACGGATAAGTTTTTTTCCGTTCAGGGCTTTTGCAAGCTCTGTTGCATGGATATTATCCCCGGCACTGAACTGGCTGCATTGCTTCGTCTGGTCACACCCGACACGACGCGTCCAGATCCAAACCATTCAAGGGGTATAGAGAATGAATAACGGATACAGGCTGCGGCACGCCGTTCGCGCTGCACTCGGTCTCGGGTCGATGGCCGTTGTTGGCATAGGCGCGGTGCATGCGCAGGACCAGGACGGAGCCGCGATCCAGGAAGTCGTGGTGACCGGCACGCGAATCAGGGTGCCGGGTGTCATCTCCTCCAGCCCGATCCTGTCAGTGGGCGCCGCGGAACTCGCGTTCCAGCAGCAGAGCGAAGTCGGCGATGTGTTGGCGAGCTTGCCGGGCATCGTCTCGGTCGACAACGGCAACACGAACAACGGTACCGATGGCGCCAACGTCATCAACCTGCGAGGCCTTGGCGAAGAGCGCAACCTGATCCTCGTCGATGGCAAGCGCCTGACGCCGTACAGTGTCGACGGTCTGGTCGACACCTCGACGATTCCCGCCGCCCTGATCGAGCGTATCGACATCATTACCGGCGGTGCTTCCGCGGTTTACGGCTCGGACGCGATCTCTGGTGCCGTGAATTTTGTCATGAAGCGGGATTACGAAGGTATCGAGATCAATACCGACTGGTCGCGCACCGGCGAGAACGATGGCCAGATCGGCCAGGCGTCGGTGACCATGGGCACGAACATGGCCGACGGCCGCGGCAACATCGTGCTGAACCTGAACTGGTACGAGCGCGACGGCGTGCAGCTCGGTTCCCGCCCCTTGGGCCAATTGGGCATCGAGACCGCAACGGGTGTCGGCTTCAGCAATTTCCAGGCCGGTCTAGTGCCAACACCCCCACCGGCAGGCTGCGGCGGCCCGGGTTCGGTAGCGGCGGGTGGTTCGAGCACAACCCTCCCGACGCGCGTCAGCATTGCGGGTGGTCCCGCACTCGGCCAGTTCCGGGAAGACGGCACGCTCGGCGCAAACTGCGGCGTGTTCAACTTCAACCCGTTCAACTACTACCAGACGCCGCTGGAGCGATTCGGCGGCAGCGTGATCGGCAGGCTCGAAGTCAACGAACACGCCGAGGCGTACTCGCGCTTTTCGTACACGAGCACCAAGGTTCGCCAGCAGGTCGCACCCTCTGGCTTCTTCGGTAACGCCTGGTTTACGCCGCTCGCCAATCCGTTCATCGGCGCCCAGGCGCGCACCGCCATCATCACGGCCGCCGAGGCCGGGCGGGTTGCCGGCACGGTCAGCTTGACCGGCGCGCTGCCGAACTGGCGCGATCTGAACACCAACGGTGTTGTCGACGTCGCTGATGACCTGTTGATCTCGTACCGGCGTCGCACGGTGGAGTTCGGCGAGCGCTCCACGACCTTTGAAGCGAACGCCTGGCAGTTCCTGCTCGGTGTGCGCGGTGGCATCGGCGACAGCAGCTGGGATTACGACCTTTCGGTGCAGCGCGGAGATTCCGACCGATCACTGCTGAATGCGGGATACACCAACGTCGCCAACGGCGAACTCGCCGTGAATGCGGTCAGCACGACTACCTGTCGTTCGGGCGGCGCCTGCGTGCCGATCAATCTGTTCGGCGGCTTCGGCTCCATCACGCCTGAGATGGCGGCGTTTTCGAGCGCGACGGCGATCCAGAATCAGCGTTACTCGCAGACGGTCTATGAAGCGAGCGTCAGTGGTGCCATGGAGCAGTTCAAGATGCCCTGGGCTGAGACTTCGCTGGCGGTCAGTGCCGGCGCTCAGTACCGCGAGGAGAGCGGCGAGACGATTCCCGACGAATGCCTCAAGCTTGCGCCTGTGAGCTGCCTTGGCGGCGCGGGCGGCAACATTTTGCCCATCAAGGGCGGCTTCGACACACTTGAGTTCTTCGGCGAGGCGATCCTGCCGCTGGTCAGTGACCGAACCGGCATCGAGTCGCTGAACCTGGAACTGGGCTATCGCATTGCGGACTACGACCCGTCCGGGACGACCAAGTCCTGGAAATACGGTTTGAGCTGGCGGCCGATTGATCAGGTGCTGTTCAGGGCGATGCAACAGCGCGCCGTCCGTGCGCCGAACGTCGGTGAGCTCGCGGCGCCGCGCGTCGCCAGCCTCGACGATGCGCTGCTCGATCCGTGCTCGATTGAAAATGCTGGCAGCATCGATGCGACCCTGCGCGCTCGCTGCATCGCGACCGGCATGACCAATGCCCAGGTTGGTACGGTGGAAGACATCGTTGCCGGCCAGGTCAACACGTTCAGCGGTACCGACCTTACGAGGTTGCCGCTGCCGGAGCTGGCCGACACGCTGACGGTGGGTCTGGTCTGGACCCCCGATGGCCTGTTCGGCGACCGGATCCGCAACACGGCATTCACCCTGGACTACTACAACATCGAGCTGGAAGGCCCGATCGACGAGTACAAGCCGCAGGAGGTCCTGGACGCCTGCTATATCAATGGTGCGGCTGAGCAGTGCGCGAAGATCTTGCGCATCGGTGGCACGTTGACGCTGCCGGGTTCCGGCATCGAGTCGTTCACGACCAATCTGCTGAGCGCCCAAGTTGAGGGCGTCGAGTTCGGTGCGAACTTCGGTGTCGATATCGGCAACGCCGGTTCGCTCGCCTTCGGGATCAACGTCAACAAGATCCTGACGCAGGAGACCCAACCCGACCCGACCTTGCCGATCCTCGACTGCAAGGGTCGGTACGGCAATTCCTGCGAAGGTCCTCGGCCGGATATCCGCTGGACGACACGGACCACCTGGTTGAAGGGGCCCTACTCGGTGTCCGCGTTCTGGCGGCACTTCGGCAAGACGCAGATCGAGGACGCGCAGTTCGCGGACACCTTCCCGGCGTTCCGGCAGATCGATGCCTACGATTGGTTCGACCTGACGGCCAGCTACGACTGGAACGACATGGTTCGAGTCACGGCCAGCGTCCAGAACCTGACGTCGGAGGATCCGCCGGTGGTGGGCAACGAAGCTGGGGATACGGCTTCGAACTCCGGCAACACCTTCCCGGGCGCCTACGATCCGCTCGGTCGGGTGATCTCGCTCGGCGTCAACTTCCGCTTCTAACGGAAGCCTGAAGACGAACGAAACGGCGGGCTGCAGAGCCCGCCGTTTTTTTTTGCGCTACAGTTTGTGCTGTGACTTCGTCCATTGATCAACTCGTACAGGCCGCGACAGCTGCCGCAAACTCCGGTCGGTGGCATGAGGCCGAGCGACTGTGGATCGAACTGCACGGCATCGCAGCAAAGCATCCGAAGGCGCTCTACGGCCTTGGCGCCCACGCTCTGCAGCGCGGTGACTACGGCGCCGCTGCCCGTTGGCTCATCGAGGCCTGTGAGGTTTCGCCGCGCGATCTGCTGGCATGGCTGACGCTCGCCGTCGCCTGCCGCGAGGGCGGTGACCCGGCGGCAGAACGCAAGGCCATCGATGCGGCCCTGATGGTTGAGCCGTACTATGTGCCGGCTCTGCTGGCCCGCGGCAGCTGGCTGGAGCGCAATGAGTCCCCATCTGGCGCTGCCGCGATTTACTCGAATGCGCTGCGTATTGCGCCGCCGGAGTCACAGTGGCCGGAGGGCCTCCGGCCTCAGCTCGTGCATGCACGCGACTATGCGCGCGGTTATTCGGATCGCCTCAGCGATCATATTGCGCAGCAGGTGGGCGCGCTGCAGGCGCGGTTGCCTGCAACACTCGCCGAGCGCTGGCGTGAGGCAAGCTCGATTGTTGCCCGGAAGTCTCAGGCCTATGAATCGAAGAGCAACCAGCTGCATGTGCCGCGGCTGGCGGCCATTCCCTTTTTTGAGCGGTCCTTGTTTCCGTGGCTTGAGGCATTGGAGGCGCGGACGGATCTGATTCGAGCGGAGCTGCTCGCCGTTCTGGCGGACCATCGGCAGCAGTTTCAGCCGTATATCCAGTACAACCCTGGAGAGCCGGTCAATCAGTGGGCCCAGCTCAACCACTCGGAGCTGTGGAGCGCCTTTCACCTCTGGCGCGCTGGTGTGCCGGTCGATGAGAACCTGCAGCGATGCCCTGTGACTACAGCGGCGCTTGCAGAAGCGCGCATGGCGGATATCAGCGGGCTGTGTCCGAATGCGATGTTCTCTCTGCTCGCACCCAGGACGCGTATTCCCCCACACCACGGCGAAACGAATGCGCGCGTGATCGCCCACCTGCCGCTGATTGTCCCGCACGGCTGTCGCTACCGCGTGGGCTTCGAGGAGCGTGAGTGGAAGGTTGGGGAAACTCTGATCTTCGATGACACCATCGAACACGAAGCGCGGAATGACAGCGACGAACTACGCGTCGTGCTGATCTTCGACTTGTGGAACCCGTTGCTGCAGCCCGAAGAGCGGGAGATGGTGCGCAGCCTCACCACGGCGGCCCGCGAGTTCAAGGGCTAGTTTTGCGGCGCAATCAGCCGCGCGGCAGCTTCCCCAATAAAAAACGGGGCGACATTGCGGCCGCCCCGTCTTGAGAGAGTCGAGTCTTCGGTTACTGGTCGGACAGGATCAGCAGCGCGACGCGGCGGTTCTCCAGCCGGCCCGCCTCGTTGGCATTGGAGGCGATGGGCTGTGACTCGCCATAGCCGCGCGAGCTGAGCGCGTTGGTGACGCCCTTGTCGCGCAGGTAGCCGAGCACCGTCGCCGCACGCTCCTGTGACAGCGTCCGGTTGTAGGCATCTGAGCCGACGCTGTCGGTGTGACCCGCCACTTCGACTTTGAGCTCCGGATAGCGCTTCAGGGTCTCGACCGCACCGTCCAGAACCTCGAAGCTCT
>Ga0105046_10000528_pt1 | contig 54167 bp, 54 predicted proteins | sample MAT03_FD_78385 | JGI IMG/M metagenome (GOLD analysis project Ga0105046, IMG submission 78385) | Freshwater microbial communities from Lake Fryxell liftoff mats and glacier meltwater in Antarctica - MAT-03 (megahit assembly) | ecosystem: Environmental > Aquatic > Freshwater > Ice > Liftoff... | reverse complement strand
GGATCGCGACGATCTTGCCCATGTCCTGCCGGCGCAGCCGGTGGAACAGGATGATGTCGTCGACGCGGTTGAGGAACTCCGGCCGGAACTGCGCGCGCACCATCGCCATGACGTCGTCGCGCGCCGCATCGGCATCCTGGTCCTCGCGCAGCGAGACCAGATATTCCGAGCCGAGGTTGGAGGTCATCACGATCAGCGTGTTGCGGAAGTCGACCGTGCGGCCCTGGCCGTCGGTCAGGCGGCCGTCGTCGAGCACCTGGAGCAGCACGTTGAAGACATCGGGATGCGCCTTCTCGATCTCGTCGAACAGCACGACCTGATAGGGCCGGCGGCGGACCGCCTCGGTGAGCGCGCCGCCCTCCTCGTAGCCGACATAGCCGGGAGGCGCGCCGATCAGCCGGGCGACCGAATGCTTCTCCATGAACTCGCTCATGTCGATGCGCACCATGGCGTGCTCGTCGTCGAACAGATAGTCGGCGAGCGCCTTGGTGAGCTCGGTCTTGCCGACGCCGGTGGGGCCGAGGAACATGAACGAGCCGAGCGGCCGGTTGGGGTCCTGCAGTCCGGCGCGGGCGCGGCGCACGGCCTTCGACACAGCCTGCACCGCCTCGCCCTGGCCGACGACGCGTTTGCCGATCTCGTCCTCCATGCGCAAGAGCTTGTCGCGCTCGCCCTCCAGCATCTTGTCGACCGGAATGCCGGTCCAGCGCGACACGATGTGCGCGACATGGTCGGGCGTCACGGTCTCCTCGACCATGCCGACCTTTCCATCCTGCGCCTCGGCGTCCTTGAGCTGCTTCTCGAGCTCCGGGATGCGGCCATAGGCGAGCTCGCCGGCCTTCTGGAACTCGCCCTTGCGCTGCGCGATGGCGAGCTCGTTGCGGACCTCGTCGAGCTGACCCTTCAGGTCGGCGGCGAGGCCGAGCTTCTGCTTCTCGGCCTGCCACCTGGCGGTGACCTCGGCGGACTCTTCCTCGAGGCCCGACAGTTCCTTTTCCAGCCGCGACAGCCGGTCCCTGGACGCATCGTCCTTCTCGACCTTGAGGGCCTCGCGCTCGATCTTGAGCTGCATGATGCGGCGGTCGACCTCGTCGAGCGCCTCGGGCTTGGAATCGACCTGCATCCTGAGCCGCGACGCCGCCTCGTCGACGAGGTCGATCGCCTTGTCGGGCAGGAAGCGGTCGGTGATGTAGCGGTTGCCCAGGGTGGCGGCCGACACCAGCGCGGAGTCCGAGATGCGCACCTTGTGGTGCTGCTCGTACTTCTCCTTGAGGCCGCGCAGGATGGAGATGGTGTCCTCGACGGATGGCTCATTGACGAACACCGGCTGGAAGCGCCGCGCAAGGGCGGCGTCCTTCTCGACATGTTTGCGGTATTCGTCGAGCGTGGTGGCGCCGACGCAGTGCAACTCGCCGCGCGCCAGCGCAGGCTTCAGGAGGTTGGACGCATCCATCGCGCCGTCCGCCTTGCCGGCGCCGACCAGCGTGTGCATCTCGTCGATGAACAGGATGACGCCGCCGGCGGCACTCGTCACCTCGGACAGCACCGCCTTCAGTCGCTCCTCGAACTCGCCGCGATACTTCGCGCCGGCGATCAGCGCGCCCATGTCGAGCGCCATCAGCTGTTTGTCCTTCAGCGACTCGGGCACGTCGCCGTTGACGATCCTGAGCGCGAGGCCCTCGGCGATGGCGGTCTTGCCGACGCCGGGCTCGCCGATCAGCACGGGATTGTTCTTGGTGCGCCGCGACAGCACCTGGATGGTGCGGCGGATCTCGTCGTCGCGGCCGATCACCGGATCGAGCTTGCCGGCGCGCGCGTCGGCGGTCAGGTCGCGCGCGTATTTCTTGAGCGCGTCGTAGCCCTGCTCGGCGGAAGCCGAGTCGGCGGTGCGGCCCTTGCGCAGATCGTTGATCGCGTTGTTGAGCGCCTGCGCGGTAACGCCGGCCTTGGCCAGGATGTCGGCGGTCTTGGCGGATTTCTCGATGGCGAGCGCGGTCAGCAGGCGTTCGACGGTGACAAAACTGTCGCCGGCTTTCTTGGCCATCTCCTCGGCGGTGGTGAAGACCTTGGCCAGCGGCTGCGCCATGTAGAGCTGGCCGTTGCCGCCCTCGACGCGCGGCAGCGCGTTGAGCGCCGCCTCGACGCCGAGCTGGACGGCCTTGACGTCGCCGCCCGCGCGAGAAATCAGTGATGCCGCAAGGCCCTCCTGGTCGTCGACCAGGACTTTCAGGAGATGTTCGGGGGTAAACTGCTGGTGGTTGCGCGAGAGCGCCATGGTCTGCGCGGACTGAATGAAGCCGCGCACTCTCTCGGAGTACTTCTCAATATCCATATCGTGTCTCCTATCCGTTCGCGGCCCGCTTCGCGGCGCCGGTCGGGCAAAGTTGACGGACCCGCTCGTCGAGCCAGGTCCTCTTGCTAGGCGATATGGGGATTGGCCGGAATTTGCTCAAGACGCCTTGATACCGGTCAAGAACAAAAAAACGGCGGGGATCCGCACCCCCGCCGTGTCGTACATTCGCTATGGAGATGGGGTCAGCCGTCGGCGTCGACCAGCGCCGCGCCGCCGCCTTCCTTGACCTCGGAGGCCGGCTCAGGCGCCACGATGGTGACGGGTGCGCCGCGCGACAGGGTCGCGGCCAGGCCTTCGGTGGAGTCCGCGACATCGGGTTCGGCGGTATCGGGCCGGCTGCGCTCGCCACGACGTGGACGCCGGTTGCGGCGGCCTTCGCTGGGCTCGCCGTTGAACGAACGTTCGCGGGGCGCGTTGCCCTCGCCCGCCGCTTCCGGATTGAGCGCGACTTCCGCCGGCATTCCTTCGATCACGGGCTGCGGCCCCAAACCAAGCTCCGAACGGTGATCAGGCGCCTGATTGTGCTGCGGCCGGACGTAGTCGCCATTGCCGTCGTTCTGGTTGCCGCCGTTCTGGCCGGCATTGCCCTGGTAGTTGCCCTGGTCCGGGTTCTGCTGGCCGGGGTTGCCCTGGCCAAAGCTGTTCGGGTTGTCGAACTCGTCGCGCTCGTCATCGAGGTCGTCGTCCGACCCCTGCTGATTCTGCGGATTCTGGATCGGCATCTGCGCCTGCGCCGCCGCGATGATTCGGTTGTAGTGCTCGGCGTGCTGCAGGTAGTTCTCCGCCATGACGCGGTCGCCGGAGCTGTGTGCGTCACGGGCGAGCTGGGCGTATTTCTCGGCGACCTGCTGAGCGGACCCGCGGATTTTCACGTCCGGGCCGTTGCTCTCATAGTTGCGCGTCAAGGGGTTTGGCCCCTTTCGGTTGGTATTGTTGTTGTTGCTACTGGTGTTGCTGCCGCCACCGTTACGGCCGCGCATGCGCCTATTCTGCTGTTGTGGCCTCATCAGACTCTCTTGGGTTTTTAAAAATCACCGGATACGGGAGGCTGCTTCAGCCCGCCGTTCCACATTGCTCTAACGGTGCTCGCCCGCGATTGCGTCGGCGCCACGTTTCCCGTTCCAGTTACATGTTAACTGCCGGACAATCCCCGTACGAAGCTATGCGTAGTTTTGCGCAAGAAGGCAGACTGTCCTTTGGAAAAACCCGGTTGGTGACAGCACTGCCTGCTTCGTCTCATCCGGTTGGCGGGGACCCTAGCTGCATTCGCCATGCTTGCCAAGCGGTTTTTCTGCGGCGGAAATCTGTCATCCGCGCGCGAAAACCAGCACCCTGTCGCGTCCTGCGAGATCGCGTCTCGCCTCGGTCAGACGCCAGCCTTGGGCTTCGAACAAACGCGCCACTTCTTCCTTCTGCGTGTGCCCGATCTCGACCGCCAGTCTACCGCCGACGACCAGATGGTTCACGGCCTGTCCTGCGATTGTCCTGTAGGCTACGAGCCCATCCGCACCGCCATCGAGGGCTGTTGCCGGATCGTGTTCAAAGACCTCTCTCTGCAAGGTCTTTAGCTCTTCGGTCCGTATATAGGGCGGGTTTGCGACGATTACATCAAACGCACCGCGAATTTCGCTGAACCAGTCCGACCTGACGGCTTCAAAGCGCTCCGACAGGCCATTCTCGCGCGCGTTGCGCTCCGCCGTGGCGAGCGCGTCGGCGGATATGTCGATGCCCACCGCCGTTGCTTCGGGCACCTGCACCAGCAGCGCCAGCGCGATGGCGCCGGTGCCGGTCCCAAGATCGAGCAGCCGCGCGACTCCTGACCTCGCGGCAAGTTGGCGCAGGATCGGCACGACCGCATCGACCAGCGTTTCGGTGTCGGGCCGGGGCTCCAGGGTTGCGGCGGAGAGAAAAAGCTTGAGGCCGTAGAATTCGCGGAAGCCGATGATGCGGTGGACCGGCTCGCCATTTGCGCGCCGGGCGATCGCCTGGCGCACGGCGGCGAGCGTTTCCACGCCGAGCGTCAAGTCTGGCCGGCCGATCGCGTCGGCCTGAGTCGTGTCCGAAAATTGCTGGACGAGAAGACGGGCGTCGAGCCGGGCATCGGCGATTCCGGCTTGAGCCAGAAGAGTGGATGCCTCGGCCAGCAATACGGCGAGTTTCATCCGGTCACTCGCCGACGGCCGCAAGCAGCTTGGACTGGTGATCGGCGATCAGCGCGCCGACGACCTCCTCCAGTTCGCCCATCATCACGCGGTCGAGCTTATAGAGCGTCAGGTTGATGCGGTGGTCGGTCAACCGCCCTTGCGGAAAATTGTAGGTGCGGATGCGTTCGGAACGGTCGCCCGAGCCGACCTGCAGCTTGCGTGATTCCGACCGTTCCTCATCGGCGCGCGAACGCTCCATATCGAACAGCCGCGCACGCAGAATCTGCATGGCCCGCGCCCGGTTCTGGTGCTGCGATTTTTCCGCCTGCACCACCATGATGCCGGTCGGCAGATGGGTGATGCGCACGGCGGAATCGGTCGTGTTGACGTGCTGGCCGCCGGAGCCGGACGCGCGCATCGTGTCGATGCGGACGTCCTCGGGGCGAATGTCGATGTCGACCTCCTCGGCCTCCGGAAGCACGGCGACGGTTGCCGCCGATGTGTGGATGCGGCCTTGCGCCTCGGTCGCCGGCACGCGCTGGACGCGGTGCACGCCGGATTCGAATTTCAGCTTGGCGAAGACGCCCTTGCCGGACACGCTGGCGATGATTTCCTTGTAGCCGCCGGCGTCGCCGTCGCTCGCCGACACCAGTTCCATGCGCCAGCCCTGGCTGGCGGCATAGCGCTCGTACATGCGGTAGAGGTCGCCGGCGAAAAGCGCCGCCTCGTCGCCGCCGGTGCCGGCGCGGATTTCGAGGATGGCGTTCTTCTCGTCCGCGGCGTCCTTGGGCAGCAACAGTATCTGGAGCTCGTGCCGCAGGCTTTCGATGCGGTCCTTGACTCCAGGCAGGTCGGTCTCGGCAAGCGCCCGCATGTCCGCATCCGTGGCCTTGTCGGAAAGCATGGCCTCCAGATCGGCAAGCTCGCTCTCGGCCCTGAACAGGTCCCTGATCCGGGCAGCTATGTCCTGCAACTCCGAATATTCGGAGGCGAGCTTCACGTAGACTTCGGCGCCGGGCCCGGCCGCCATCTGCGCTTCGAGCATGTCGAAACGCTTGACGAGCTGGTTCATCCGGTCGCGGGGAAGGGAGATCATGTGCGCGCCATAGCGAAGATCGCTGGAAATCTCAACGGCACACGACACTGGCTGCCAACAGATACGAACCGCTTGCCGCATTGTGCAATCCAATGTATATACACTTCAGGGTATACAAACGGAGTTCGGCTATGGCTCGCTACGCCCGTGTGTTCCAATCGGGAAATTCCCAGGCTGTCCGCCTCCCGAAGGAATTCCGCCTCGATGTCGACGAGGTCGAGATTTCCCGGGAAGGAGACGCCATCATCCTGCGGCCTCATGTCGAGCCTAGCGGGCGCTGGGCGTCGCTGCGGGCTGCCGTGGACCGGGGGTTCAGTCCCGACTTCCTGGAGCACGGACGTGAGCAGCCGGAGGGGCAGGAGCGGCCTGACCTGGATTCAGCGTTCCAATGATCGAGTATCTGCTCGACACCAACACGGTCATCGCCCTTGTCGGCAGGAAGTCGGATACGGTGCTGGCGCACCTGGAGCGCGTCAAACCGGGTGGGGTTGGCGTCAGTTCGATCGTTGCTCACGAGCTTTATTTCGGCGCCTACAAGAGCCAGAAAATCGGACACAACCTGGAAACACTCCGGCTGCTCTTTGCCGACGTCGTCGTTCTCGACTTCGATCAAGGCGATGCACATGCCGCAGGTGAAATCCGCGCAGACCTGGCCCGAAAGGGAACGCCGATCGGCCCCTTCGACGTGCTGATCGCCGGGCAGGCCAAACATCGCGGCGCGATCCTGGCGACCAACAATGTCGGCGAATTTCAGCGGGTAGAGGACTTGCGACTGGAGAATTGGACCGAAACGCGGGCGTCATAGGTCCGGCCCCTAAAGCGGTATACCTCTATCGTCGGCGAATGCCTGCAGCAGCGAACGCATCGGAAGGTTGGCCGCGTGGCCAGCCAGGTTTTCCTCGAAAAACGTCGTCAGTTCGCCGACCGGCAGTTCCGTGAGCATCGCCTTGACCGGCCCGATGGAGGCTGGCGACATCGAGATGGAGCGAAAACCAAGGCCGATGATCGCCATCGCCGAGACCGGCCTGCCGGCAAGCTCGCCACACAGCGTGACCGGCGTGTGATTGCGAAGGCCTGCGTCGGCGATCTGCTTGAGCACCCGCAGGAACGGCACGGAAAGCGTGTCGAAGCGGTCGGCGAGCTGGGTGTTGCCCCTGTCCGCGGCCATCACGAACTGGAACAGGTCATTCGAGCCGACCGAAACGAAATCAACGGCCTTCATCAATTCGTCGAGCTGCCACATCATTGAGGGCACTTCGAGCATTGCGCCAAGCTTCAGGCTTGTCGGCAGATGATGGGCGAAGCGCGACAAATGGCGCACTTCCTTGTCGATGATCTCACGCGCCTGGGCGATCTCGGAAAGCACCGTGACCATGGGCAGCATGACGCGGAGTTCGCGCCCTCCGGCCGCTTTCAACAGCGCGCGTATCTGGGTGCGCAGCAGTCCCGGCCGGTCGAGAGTAAGGCGTATGGCGCGCCATCCGAGAGCCGGATTCTCCTCATGCGCCGTATTCTTGAAATAGGGCAACACCTTGTCGCCGCCGATATCGATGGTGCGGAAGGTCACCGGCTTGTCGCGCGCGGTGTCGAGCACGTCGCGGTAAAGCGCCTCCTGCGCCTCGGCGCGCGGAAAGGTGGAGGCGACCATGAACTGCAGTTCGGTGCGGAACAGCCCGATGCCGGCAGCACCGGATTCGGCAAGTTGCGGCAGGTCGACCGCAAGACCCGCGTTCATCATCAGGTCGACCTTGACGCCGTCCTTGCTCTCGGAGGGCTTCTTGCGCAGTTCCCGGTAGAGTTCCTGCCGGCGCGCCCTGAAGCGCACCTTCTCGGCATAGGCCGCTTCGAGGTCTGGCTGCGGACGAAGGTGGATCGCGCCCTCGTCGCCGTCGACGATGATGGCGTCGCCGTTTTCCGACATCGAGACGGCGCCCTTCGCCTGGCCGGCGACGGGAATGCCCATGGCGCGCGCCACGATGACGACGTGGCTGGTGACGGTGCCGTCCTCCAGCACCAGCCCGCGCAGCTTCTCGCGCGGATAGTCGAGCAGTTCGGCCGCGCCCATCGAGCGCGCGACGACGATGGCGTCCTTGGGCAGTGCCGCGGCGACGTCGTCGGGACCGCGGCCCATCAGCATGCGCAGCAGCCGGTTTGCGAGGTCGTCGAAATCGCTCATCCGCTCGCGCAGATACGGATCGGTCATGTGCATCATGCGGGCGCGCATGTCGCTCTGCACCTTTTCGACCGCGGCCTCCGCCGTGAGCCCGTTGCGGACAGCCTCTTCGAGCCGGCGCACCCAGCCCTGATCGTTGGCGAACATGCGATAGGCTTCAAGCACCGCGCGGTGCTCGCCCTCGAAGGCAACGTCCCGGCGCGACAGCAGGTCGTCGATCGACAACCTGAGCGAGCCGAGCGCCTGCTCCAGCCGCCGCAGTTCCTCGTCGCTGTCCTCGTTGAACAGGTTGGTGACCACGATGCGCGGTTCGTGCAGCACGACGTGGCCAAGCCCGACGCCTTCGTTCAGGGCCAGGCCGGTGAAGCTGGCCGGCCGGCGCAGGTCGAGTTCAAGTCCGGGACGGGTCAGTCGGGCGAGTTCACCGGCAGCGATCATCTCGGCGATCACCATGGCGGCGGTTTCGAGCGCTTCCACCTCGTCTTCGCGATATTGCCTCTGGGTCCGGTTCTGCACGACCAGCACGCCAAGCGTGCGCCCTGCCCTGAGCACCGGCACGCCGAGGAAGGAGCTGTAGATCTCCTCGCCGGTCTCCGGCAGGTAGGCGAAGGCCGGGTGGTGCTGCGCGTCGGACAGGTTCAGCGCGCGCGCCGACGCCGCGATTGTGCCGACCAGGCCCTGGCCGAGGCGCAATTGCGCAAGGTGGACCGATTCGCGGTTCAGACCTTCGGTGGCGTAGAGTTCGAGCACGGAATCGGCGCGAAGCACATAGAGCGAGCAGACCTCCGCCACCATGTTCTGGGCAATGTCGTGCACGATGCGGTCGAGCCGTTCCTGCGGCTCGAGCGCCTCCGCCATGAGCTCGCGGAGCCGTTTCAACAGAACGCGCGGGCCTGCGGCCATGTCACGCATAAAGCGGCTCTCCTGGGGCGCGACTCGATTCGGGACGCGCCGGACGTCTGACAGTCCTACCGGAACAGGGCCCGGCTGGCACCAGAATACTGGTTCGCTACTGCTTATCCAGCCCGTAGACGGAATGCAAAGTCCGCACCGCCAATTCGGTGTACGGCCCGTCGATCAGGATCGAAATCTTGATTTCCGAAGTGGTGATCGCCCGGATGTTGATCGATTTTTCCGCCAGCGCCGTGAACGCGGTCGCGGCGACGCCGGCATGGCTGCGCATGCCGATGCCGATCACCGAGACCTTGGACATGCCCTCGTCGTGCTGGATCACGTCGAAACCCACGGTCTGCTTGACCTTGTCGAGCACCGCGAGCGCCTTGGCGACGTCGCCGGAGGGAACCGTGAATGTCATGTCGGTCGACTTGCCGTCCTCGGAAATGTTCTGAACGATCATGTCGACATTGATGTTGGCCTCGGCGAGCGGTCCGAAGATGCCTCCCGCGACGCCCGGCCGGTCGGCCACGCGCCTGAGCGATATCTGGGCTTCGTCCTTGGCGTAGGCGATACCGGTAACGACCTGCTGTTCCACGATTTCATCCTCGTCGCAAATAAGGGTGCCGGGCGGGTTCAGGAGATCGCCCATTCCCGGCGCGTCCGGGTCTTCGAAGGAAGAACGCACGAAAGTACGCACCTTGTGTACCATGGCAAGCTCGACGGAGCGCACCTGCAGCACCTTGGCGCCGAGGGACGCCATTTCGAGCATTTCCTCGAACGATATCTTGGGCAGGCGGCGCGCCTTGGGTTCGATGCGCGGGTCGGTCGTGTAGACCCCGTCGACGTCCGTGTAGATGTCGCAGCGGTCGGCCTTCACGGCGGCTGCGATGGCCACCGCGCTGGTGTCGGAGCCGCCGCGGCCGAGTGTCGCGATCCGGTTGTCGGGCGCGATGCCCTGGAAGCCGGCGATGACGGCGACCTGTCCCTCGCCGAAACGCTGCTTCAGGAACGCGCCATCGATCTCCAGGATGCGCGCCGCGCCGTGCGCATTGTCGGTGCGGACCGGGATCTGCCAACCCTGCCATGAGCGCGCGTGGATGCCCATCGCCTGCAGCACCAGTGCCAGCAGCCCCGATGTGACCTGTTCGCCGGACGCCACGACGGCGTCATACTCGCGCGCATCGTAGATGTTGAAGCTCGAGCCCTCTGCCTTCGAGGCGTCGCGCACCCAGTCGACCAGCTCGTTGGTCTTGCCGGCCATGGCCGAAACCACCACCGCGACCTCGTGGCCGGCGTCAACCTCGCGTTTGACATGGCGCGCGACGTTGCGGATGCGGCCGATGTCGGCCACGGAGGTCCCGCCGAATTTCATCACGATGCGCGCCATGGAAGCCGGATGCCCCTAGCCGGGTTGGAATTCCGGGCGGAAATCCCGGAAATTGCTGGAGTTTGCCGCGGACCCGAAATGGCCAGCAGGTTGCGCGGCCTCCATATCCAATAGGCCCATTGCAGGCAAGGGCGGACTGTCGGCAGGGTTAGCGTGGGCTGGATCGCCGCGTGCGAGGATTGCGAGCGTCCCTTTCTCGTGAAGGCGTCTCAGGGGCCAGCCGCCTATTGCGACATCTGGGTTGACAATGCACGGCGCTTCCCCAACTTCCGTGTCGACACCGATTGCCCGGGGAGACACGGATGATGGCCGAAGCCAGACGAACGACGATCGACAAGGCCGAGGTCGAGCGCTTTTCGGCGATGGCCGCTGAATGGTGGAACCCGAACGGAAAATTCCGTCCGCTGCACAAGTTCAACCCGGTACGGCTTGTCTATATCCGCGATCAGGTCGCCGCGCGTTTCGGACGCGACCCGCATTCGGCGCGGCCGTTCGAGGGCTTGCGCTTTCTCGACATCGGTTGCGGCGGCGGGCTTTTGTGCGAGCCGATGGCGCGGCTCGGCGCCACCGTGGTCGGCGTCGACCCGTCCGCCAACAACATCGAGGTGGCGAAACTGCACGCGGCCGAATCGCAGGTATCGGTGGACTACCGCGCCGCGACGGCGGAAGAATTGGCTGACGCCGGCGAACGCTTCGACGTGGTGCTGAACATGGAAGTCGTCGAGCACGTCGCCGATGTCGGGCTGTTCGTCGAGCGCTGCGCCGAAATGGTGAAGCCCGGCGGCATCATGTTCGTCGCCACCATCAACCGAACGCTGAAGGCGCTCGGCCTGGCGATCGTCGGCGCGGAATACGTCCTGCGCTGGCTGCCGCGCGGCACCCACCAGTACGGCAAGCTGGTGCGCCCCGAGGAACTGGAAAAGGCGCTAGCCGACGCCGGCATGACGATTGCCGACCGCACCGGCGTCACTTACAACCCGCTCGCCGACCGCTGGCAGCGGTCCAAGGATATGGACGTCAATTATATGGTGCTGGCGGAGAAGGCTGGGGCCTAGCTAAATCTCGGCCCGTTCGATGTCCTAGTTCCGATCCTCGGGAAACACCGGGATCGGCATGAAGCCGACGCCGTCCTCGGTCAGGCTCTTCGCCTCGTCGAGCGTCGCCTCGCCATAGATGCCACGCGCCTCGGTCTCGCCGAAATGGATCTTTCGGGCTTCCTCGGCGAACTTGTCGCCGACATAGTCGGCGTTCTCGCGGATCTTTTCCGACATCTCCTTCAGCTGCGCCATGACCTTGCGTTGCTGCTCGCCCATGGCGAGCGCGATCTTTTCGCGCTTGCGGCCGGTCGAGACGGCCGGCGCCATGAGCGCCTTCTCGACCTTGGCCGAGCCGCAGGACGGGCATTCGACGAAGCCGTGCTTCTTCTGCTTGTCGAAATCGTCGTTGTTGCGAAACCATGCCTCGAATTCGTGGTCATGTTCGCAGAGGAGGGAGAAGCGGATCAAGACGCGGCTCCCCGGAACGCAACGGGCGAAACGGTCCTTGCGGCGAACTCACGCGCGTTCTTCAGGTTCGGGATCTTCTTGCGCGCCTCCGCCGAGAGGGCGGTGTCGATCTCGGCGACGATCACGCCAGGTTCGTCATGGTCGGCCTCCGCCAGGATGCGGCCCCAGGGGTCGATGATCAGCGAATGACCGTATGTCTCGCGGCCGTCTTCGTGGAGGCCGCCCTGCGCCGCAGCGATGACGAAGGCGCCGTTCTCGATCGCCCGGGCGCGCAGCAGGATGTGCCAATGCGCCTGTCCGGTCTGACGTGTGAACGCCGCCGGGACGGTCAGCACCTGCGCCCCCGCCAGCGCCTCGGCGCGGAAAAGCTGCGGAAAGCGCACGTCGTAGCAGATGGCGAAACCGAGCCTCGCCTTGCCGATATCGGCGACCAGCGCCTCGGCTCCAGGCTCGTAGGTGGCGGATTCCCGCCAGCTCTCGCCATTGTCGAGATCGACGTCGAACATGTGGATCTTGTCGTAGCGCGCGACGAGCGCGCCGTCCGGGCCGAACAGGAAGGCGCGGTTGGCGATCTTGCCGTCTTCCCTCAGGATGCCGGTGGAGCCGACATGCAGGTAGATGCCAAATTCGGCCGACAGCCGCCGTGCGGCGGCGACGACCTCGTCCCTGGCTTCGGGTTGAAAGGCGGCTGCCCGGTCTCGGCTGTCGCGGATGATCGCGCCGGTCATCTCCGGCGACTGCACATAGGTCGCTCCCGCGCCGGCAGCCTCGCGCACCAGCGCCTCGAAATCAGCCACGTTGCGCCGCGGCTCCTTGCCGGAGCGCATCTGGATGGCGGCTGCCCTGAAGATGCCCATGCGATCGTTCCTAATTCGATTGTCCGGAAGCGATGAGGCTTTCGAGCTTGCCCTGGCGCTCCAGTTCATGGAGGTCGTCGCAGCCGCCGACATGATAGCTGCCGATGAATATCTGCGGAAAGGTGCTGCGGCCATTCGCACGGGCGATCATTTCCTGCCTCAACTCAGGCGAAAAGCTGGCGTCGTGCTCGGTGTAGGCCACGCCCTTGTGCTCGAGCAGCCGCTTGGCGGCGGTGCAATAGCCGCACATCATCCGGGTGTAGATCGTCACGTCCACCATGACCGTTCCGCCAGCCTTCCTGTTCTTCGCCGACTATATAGGGCCTGGCTCACCGGCCCGAAAGTCCCTTGCCCCGGTATCCGCATCGTTGAAGGCTCCCGGCAGCACCCGGGCGAACGTCAGCACGTCGACCCCGGCCGCACCGCTCTTCTTCAGCGCCTTGCTGACCGATGAGACGGTCGCGCCGGTGGTGTAGACATCGTCGACCAGCAGCACGCGCCGGCCGCGCACGTCGATGTCGTTTTCGGGAGGCACCCTGAACGCGGCGCGAACATTGTCCTGACGCTCGGAGACGCCCAGGCCGACCTGCTGGCGGGTCATCTTGACGCGCATGATGGCGTTCGGCGCGAACGGCTTGCCTGATAGCGCGGCGACGGCGCGGGCGAGTTCTGCGGACTGGTTGAAGCGGCGGGAAAAGAAGCGCCAACGGTGCAGCGGGACCGGCAGCACGACTTCGGTCTCGGTCATGAGATCGGCGCCGGCGCGGACCATCCAGCGCGCCATCCATGGCGCAAGGTCGGTGCGGTCTGAATATTTCAGCGACTGCACCATGCGGCGCGCCACGCCGGTGTAGGCGACGGCGGCCCGCGCGCGGTCGAAGGGCGGCGGATTGGCGATCGCCTCGGCCGAGAGGAAACCGTCGCCCATGTCGTACTGGAAGGGCGTGCCCATGACCGGGCACCATGGCTTTTCGAGAAACCGCAACTGCGGCCAGCACGATCCGCAGAGCGCTCCGGGCTGGGTTACATGCCTGCGGCAACCGACGCAGACCGGCGGGAAAAGCACCCGCGCCGGCCACGCCAGCGCTTCATTTGCCAGGTTCCCCAGTCGCGGCGCCATCGCCAAGCCCCTTGCGATCCGTGCCGGACAATAGCAGAACCGCAAGAATTGCGGCCGGACTTTTTCAGGGCCGCGGCGAGAATCTTCGTGGCCGAACCTACGCAACAGCTCATCGACACCGGGTTATTGATCGAGCGCAAGCGCCGCGCTGTGCGCCGCGCGGTGCCGGGCGCCGACTTCCTGATGCGGCGGGCGGCCGAAGACCTGGCGGAGCGGCTCGCGACGGTCGGCCGGCGTTTCGCCAAGGCGGCGACGCTGTTCTCGGGAACACGGGACGCGCTCGATATCGTGCTCGCCTCGTGCAAGGCCGACGAGGCGATCCGCGTCGAGGCCGACGCGGCGCTGCTTGGCCAAGCGGAGGGCATGGTCGCCGCGCCAGGCGTGGTGCCCTTGGAGCCCGCAAGCATCGACCTGGCGGTCTCGCTGCTGTCGCTGCAGGACGAGAACGACATTCCCGGCATGCTGATCCAGATTCGCCGCGCGCTGAAGCCCGACGGGCTTTTCCTCGGCGTGCTGGCGGGGTCCGGTACGCTCGCCGAACTGCGCGACAGCCTGCTGGCGGCCGAAGTGGAAATGCTGGGCGGGGCGAGTCCGCGCGTGCTGCCCTTCGCCGACGTGCGCGAGGCCGGCGCGCTGTTGCAGCGGGCGGGCTTTTCGCTGCCGGTGACGGACGTGGAAAACGTGACCGTGCGCTACGCGACGATGTTCGACCTGATGGCCGACCTTCGCGCCATGGGAGCAACCAACACGTTGTCCGATCGTTCGCGACGCCCCGCCACGCGAGGGCTGCTGATGCGCGCGGCTGCCATCTATGCGGAACGTCATTCGGACCCGGACGGCCGGATCAGGGCGACATTCTCGATGATATGGCTGTCGGGATGGGCGCCGGATGCGTCGCAGCAGAAGCCGCTGCGACCGGGTTCGGCGGAGATTTCGCTGACCAAGGTGCTGGGCGGTGGGAAATCCGGCTGACTAGTTTCCGAACGCTTGCTGGAGGGCGCGGTCCTGGTCGGAGAACATGCTTTGCACGGCATTGCCGACACCGCCAACGCCGATGACGATCACCAGCGAGAGAACCGCGACGATCAGTCCGTATTCGATGGCCGTTGCGCCACGCGTGTCTGCCAAGAAATGCCGGACCAGATGCATGTCATCGCTTCCCTGTTCTCCAGGCAGACTAGGGCGGACCCGTTAAGAAAGGTTAACGACGTAGCGTTAAGCAAAGGTTCTCATGTCGCTGGTCAGCAGTCGCCCTTGTATTGGCCATCGGCGTGGATGATGCAGACTGCTCCGGGGCTCTGAAGCACGCTTCGATGGATCACGTAGCTGTTGGAACGGCTGATCGAGCCGGTCGCCATGTAGTCGATACCGTCCACGCCGACGATCGCCGACTTCGAATAGCGATCGGCCATGGGTGCGAGGATCAGCGCAAGCGCGGCGGCGGCCGAGCCGAACAGAAGCGTGAATCTCAGCATGCTCATGCCAGCAACGCCGAGCAATGGCGCCGAGCGGCCACGAACCGTGTCCCATTCCTGTTCAGGCGTCATGTCGACCATCCCCGTGCGCCACGGCCGCACCGGCCATGATGCGGCCGGCAGATGCTTCAATTTTCCACATTTGCCTGAACGGTTTGTTAACGCTGCGCGCCGGTCGGCGACACGCGGCTCACAGAAGGTCGATCAGGTGGGGGATCAACGGCAGGTCGGCTGCCGGCATCGGGTAGTCCCGCATGTTGCGCGGCCGCACCCATTTGAGGGTCTGACCTTCCCTCGGTTCGGGCACGCCCCAGAAGCGCCGGCAGACGAAAAGCGGCATCAGGATGTGGAAGTCCCCGTAGGAATGGCTGGCGAAAGTCAGTGGCGCCAGGCAGTCGACCTTGGTTTCCACCCCGATCTCTTCGCGGATTTCGCGCACGATCGTCTCTTCGGGCGTCTCGCCCGCCTCGATCTTGCCGCCGGGAAACTCCCAAAGGCCGGCAAGCGTCTTGCCCTCGGGGCGCTGCGCGAGAAGCACGCGGCCGTCAGGATCGACCAGAGCGACCGCGGCAACCAGAAGCAGCTTCCTGGCCTGTTCCATAGCTCAGGCCTCGGGCCGGCGAAGATAGTGGTAGCGGTAGAGTTCCGAGAAGCCGAGCGTTTCGTAGAGCCGGCGGGCCGCGAAATTGTCGGCCTCGACCTGGAGCCAGGCCTGCCGCGCGCCCCTGAGACGCGCCCATTTCAGCGCGGAAAGCAGCAGGCGGCGGCCGTGGCCCTTGCCACGTTCGGCTTCGGCGGTGGCGACTTCGAAGAGGCCCGCCAGTGCGCCGTCATGGACGCAGATCGCCGTGGCCAGCGGCGCATCGTCCTGCTCCAGCACGAAAAGCCCGGCTTCCGGCTGGATCGCCCCGATAATCTCGGACATGCCCGGGCGCAGCGCCGGATCGGCGCCCTGCGTCAGCATCGCGGCCGCGACGAAGCGGCCCATGTCCTTCAGCGGGATCTGGTCCATCGCAACGTTGACCGCCTCGGTGTCGAGGTCCATGCGCATGACCAGCGAGTGACCGAAGTCGTCCCAGCCCTCCTTGCCGAGGTGGTCGACCAGGACGGGCCCGCCGAGTGGCGACAGCCGGAAGGTGAGCGGGCGACCATAGGCGTCGAAGCGCCGGCCGGCGTGCATGATGCGGTCGGACAGGTCGCGCACATCGTCGAGATCGAGCGGATTGACCGAGTTCAGCCGCTTGGCGGGATGCCCGGCGGTCAGCCTGATGACCCAGGTGCCATCGTAATGAACCGCACTCGCAGGCCAGGCGCGGAAGCCCGCCGCCTCGAATTGTCGCACGGTCGCGAGGTCCGCCGGCCGTTGCATCGCTGTCGACCGGCGCTTGTCCATCAGCTCCTGTAGTCGCCGTTGATGGCGACATATTCCTTGGTGAGATCGCAGGTCCATACGGTGGACTTGCCGCGTCCGATGCCGAGATCGGCGAGGATGCTGATGTCCTCGCGCTTCATGTAGGCCGAGGTCGCCTCCTCGGAATAGTCCGGGTCGCGCTCGCCCTCGAACGCCAGGCGGTTGTCGCCAAACCAGATCGACAGGCGGTCGCGGTCGGCGGGCTCGCCGGACTTGCCGACGGCCATCACGACGCGGCCCCAATTGGCGTCCTCGCCGGCGACCGCAGTCTTGACGAGCGGCGAATTGGCGATGGACAGCGCGATCCTGCGCGCCGACCGGGCCGATTTCGCGCCGGTGACAGTGACTTCGACCTGCTTGCGTGCACCCTCGCCGTCGCGCACGACCTGCAGCGCCAGCGACTTCAGCACCTTGCCGAGGCCGCGCTTGAAGGCCGCGAGGCGCTGGTCCTTCAGCGCATCGATGCGCGGCGCGCCGCGTCGCGCCGCAGCGCCCGTCGCAAAGAGCAGCAGCGTGTCGCTGGTCGAGGTGTCGCTGTCGACGGTGATCGCGTTGAAGGTCTTGCCGACGGCGCCCGACAGCAGGGCCTGCAGCACGGGGGCGGCAATCGGCGCGTCGGTCGCCACGAAGGAAAGCATGGTGGCCATGTCAGGCGCGATCATGCCGGCGCCCTTGGCGATGCCGTTAATCGTCACATCCGCATCGCCAAGCTTCACCGTGACGGTCGCGACCTTCGGATAGGTGTCCGTGGTCATGATGGCGCCGGCGGCCTCGCGCCAGGAATCCGGTTTCGCGTCCTTCACCATGCCGGCCAGCAGGTGCGCGAAGCGTCCGGCGTCGAGCGGCTCGCCGATCACGCCCGTCGAGGCGAGAAAGACCTCGCCGGCCTTGCACCCGGCCGCGGCGGCCCCGGCCTTGCCGGTCATGGCGGTCGTCTCGCGGCCCTTCTTGCCGGTGAACGCATTGGCGTTGCCGGAGTTCACGACCAGCAGCCGCGCCTTGCCGCCGGGAAGGTTGTCGCGGCAGAAGTCGACAGGGGCCGACGGGCATTTCGAGCGTGTAAAGACGCCCGCCACCTCGGTCCCCTTGTCGAAGACCATGGCAAGGAGGTCGGTGCGGTTCTTGTATTTGATCCCGGCCTCCGCGGTCGCGATGCGCACGCCCTCGATCGCCGGCATTTTTGGGTACTTCTTGGGAGCGAGCGGAGAGACGGTCGTGGACATGGGGCCTCGAAGGGGTAGCCTGAGCGGTCGAAGTCGGTTTGCCCGATCGTAAAAAGCCGCGCAAGCCGTTTCAGGCTGCGCGGCCGAAGTCCAAAAGCCAAACTGCTTACGGGTTGGCGGCGTCCATGGCGTCGACCGCCTTCTTCAGGTCGGGGTCGGTCACGTCGACCTTGCCCGCCTTGCGCAGTTCGTCGACCATCGCGAAATATTTCTCGCGGAACACCATGTTGCGCATCTGGTCCTTCATCGTGTCGAAGGCCGGCGCGGGCTGCGGCCGCTTGTCCGTGACCGTGATGATGTGCCAGCCGAACTGGCTCTGAACCGGCTCCTTGGTGTAATCGCCGACATTCAGCGCGAAGGCTGCCTTTTCGAACTCGGGAACCATCTGGCCCGCTGCGAAATAACCGAGATCGCCGCCGCTGGTCTTGCCGCTCGGATCGGTCGTATGCTCGTTGGCGAGCTTGGCGAAATCCGCGCCGCCGTCGAGTTCCTTGATGATCGCATCGGCCTCTTCCTTGGTCTTGACCAGGATGTGGCTTGCCTTGACCTCGTTGACCGCAGGGGTCTCGGAGATCTGCTTATCGTAGCGGGCGCGGATCTCGGCGTCGGTGATCTTGGAGCCGATGTCCTTGTCGATGACCTCGCTGTGCAGCGCGCGGTCGTGCAGGAACGCCATGCGGCGCAGGAAGTCGGGGTCCTTGTCGAGCCCCTCCGCAACCGCGCGGGCGGCAAGCAGCTTGATCTCCATGACGGCCATGAAGGCGGCGGCGCGGCGCTGCTCGGGAGGAAGCTGGGCATATTGCTGGTCGACGCTCGCCAGCGCCAGCGCCAGATCCGTCTCCGTCACCGGCTTGCCATCGATCGTGACGACCACCTTGTTGGGGTCCAGAGCGGCCGGAGCAGCGGCTTCCGCCGGCTTCTGTTCGGCCGGAGCGGCCGTTTCCTGGGCGAGCGCCGAGGCGGTCAGTGCCGCTAGCAGCGAAAGAGGCAGCGCCAGCCTGGCGAACGCTGCGCGGCGGGAGGAAAGCGACATGAAGTTCTCCGTTTGGGGTTTAGAGCGCCTTGAGGCGAGCCCGATTGTGGCGAAATTCAGCGCGGTTCGGGGGTGACCGGCGCGTTGACATCGGTTGAGGCCCCTCTTATCTGTCCAGCGTCCTTGCGTCCAGAAGCGTTTTCCGGTCGCTTTTTGCCATTCCCCGGGTCCGCCAAGCCTTGCCAAGCCCTGCGGATTCCGCCGGCGCCAGCCGGCAAAAACACGGTTGAAAGGACCATTTTATGGTCAGTCTCGGCGTCCTCGCCCGCAAGATTTTCGGGTCGTCCAACGACCGTCGCATCAAATCGACGCGCCCCCGTGTGGAATCGATCAACTCCATGGAGAACGAGCTTCGCGCGCTCTCCGACGCCCAACTCGCGGCGCGCACCGACCAATTCCGCACCGACCTGGCCAACGGCGCCGCGCTCGACGACCTCCTCGTTCCGGCTTTCGCCACCGTTCGTGAAGGCGCGCGGCGCGTGCTCGGCATGCGGCCCTTCGACGTGCAGCTCGTCGGCGGTATGGTGCTGCACAATGGCGGCATCGCCGAGATGCGGACCGGCGAAGGCAAGACGCTGGTGGCGACGCTTCCCGTCTATCTCAATGCGCTCGCCGGCAAGGGTGTCCACGTCGTCACCGTCAACGACTACCTCGCCCGTCGCGACGCCGAATGGATGGGCCGCCTCTACAAGTTCCTCGGCCTCTCGGTCGGCATCATCGTGCATGGCCTGTCCGACGACGAGCGCCGCGCGGCCTATGCCAGCGACGTAACCTACGCGACCAACAACGAGCTGGGCTTCGACTATCTGCGCGACAACATGAAGTACGACCGCCAGTCCATGGTGCAGCGCGGCCACAACTACGCGATCGTCGACGAGGTCGACTCGATCCTGGTCGACGAAGCCCGCACGCCGCTCATCATCTCCGGCCCGCTCGAGGACCGCTCGGAGATGTACAACACGATCGACGCGTTCATCCTGCAGCTCAATGCCCCGGACTACGAGATCGACGAGAAGCAGCGTACCGCGATCTTCACCGAGGAGGGCACCGAGAAGCTCGAGAACCTGCTGCGCGCGGCCGGCCACCTCAAGGGCGAGTCGCTCTACGACGTCGAGAATGTCGCCATCGTCCACCATGTGAACAACGCCCTCAAGGCGCACCGCCTGTTCAGCAAGGACAAGGACTACATCGTCCGCAACAACGAGATCGTCATCATCGACGAGTTCACCGGCCGCATGATGCCTGGACGGCGTTATTCGGAAGGCCTGCATCAGGCGCTCGAGGCCAAGGAGCACGTCGCGATCCAGCCGGAAAACCAGACGCTGGCGTCGGTGACCTTCCAGAACTACTTCCGCATGTACGGCAAGCTCGCCGGCATGACCGGCACGGCGCTGACGGAAGCCGAGGAATTCGCCAACATCTACGGCCTCGAAGTGACCGAAGTGCCGACCAACATGCCAGTCCGCCGCCTCGACGAGGACGACGAGGTGTACCGGACCGTCGAGGAAAAATACAAGGCGATCGTGCGCGAAATCCGCGAGGCCGCCGACAAGGGACAGCCCATCCTCGTCGGCACCACGTCGATCGAGAAATCCGAGCAGCTGGCCGAGCGCCTTGGCAAGGACGGCTTCAAGAATTTCGCGGTGCTGAACGCCCGCCATCACGAGCAGGAGGCGGCGATCGTCGCGCAGGCCGGCGTTCCGGGCGTCATCACCATCGCCACCAACATGGCCGGGCGCGGCACCGACATCCAGCTTGGCGGCAATGCCGACATGCGTATCGCCCAGGAACTGGCGGACATGCCGGCGGGTCCCGAACGCGAGGCGGCCGAAAAGGCAATCCGCGAGGACGTCCAGCGTCTCAAGGAAAAGGCCATCGCCGCCGGCGGGCTCTACGTGCTGGCGTCCGAACGGCATGAAAGCCGCCGCATCGACAACCAGCTGCGCGGCCGTTCAGGCCGCCAGGGCGACCCCGGCCGCTCGAAATTCTTCCTGTCGCTGCAGGACGACCTGATGCGCATCTTCGGCTCCGAGCGCATGGACGGCATGCTGCAGAAGCTCGGCCTCAAGGAAGACGAGGCGATCATCCATCCCTGGATCAACAAGGCGCTGGAGAAGGCGCAGAAGAAGGTCGAGGCGCGCAACTTCGACATCCGCAAGAACCTGCTCAAATATGACGATGTCGCCAACGACCAGCGCAAGGTGGTGTTCGAACAGCGCATCGATCTCATGGAAGGCGAGCATCTGACGGACACCGTCACCGAGATGCGCCAGGACGTGATCACCGATCTCGTCGCGAAGCACATTCCGGAAAACGCCTATGCCGAGCAGTGGGACGTGGCCGGCCTCAAGGAGGCCGTTCGCCAGAGCCTGAACCTCGACCTGCCGGTCGACGAGTGGGCGAAGGAGGAAGGCATCGCCGAGGAAGAGGTGCGCGAGCGCATCACGACCGCCGCCGATGCCGCGGCTGCCGATCGCGCCGGCCGTTTCGGCCCGGAAGTCATGGCCTATGTCGAGCGCTCGGTCATGCTGCAGACGCTGGACAACCTTTGGCGCGAACATCTGGTCAATCTCGACCATCTGCGTTCGGTCGTCGGCTTCCGCGGCTATGCGCAGCGCGACCCGCTCAACGAATACAAGGGCGAGTCCTTCGAGCTGTTCCAGGCGATGCTGGCGAACCTGCGCCAGGCCGTCACCGCGCAGCTCATGCGCGTCGAACTGGTGCGCGAAGCCGCCGAAGCGCCTCCGCCCCAGGCACCCGAGGCCTACGGCCATCACATCGACGGCACCACCGGCGAGGACGATTTCGGCGAAGGTTTCGGCGAGAGCCAGGTGGCCGTGCTGGCCGATAGCCGCGTCGTCGCCCCTGAGCAACGCGATCCGAACAACCCCACCACCTGGGGCAAGGTCGGTCGCAACGAGGCCTGCCCCTGCGGCTCGGGCAAGAAATACAAGCACTGCCACGGCGCGTTCGCCTGAGCGCCGGGGCCGCTAGGCACAAGGCCTGGAAGCTGGCCTAAGGTTGAACGGATCGAGAGGCTTCTCTGGCATCCGCCCATCAATTTCCGGCGATCGATGAACGATCAGCTGCGGGTTGATAGGGGCTTATCCTGCCAGACGTCCAATTCGCAGCCGACGGCCGCTTACGGCAAGCCCGCGCTTTCCATTTGGCTCAAGAGCCAGTCCGAAAAACACTTTGCCAACGGCGTGTCTTCCTCGCCTCCCCTGTAAGCCAGATAGAACGAACTCCTCGCGGGCACTTTTGTCGGTAGTGGAGCGACCAGAGCCCCCGATTCCAATGCTTTTTGCACAGTGATCGTGTCGCCAATGGCCAAGCCGTTTCCATACATGGCCGCCTCGATGGCGAGGCGCGCGTCGGACAAGAAATGTTCTCTGCGGATATGGTCGCGGGGAATGCCCGCCGCAGCCAGCCAGTTGGACCAGTCGACGCCGTTGTCGGCGTGCAACAGGACATGATTCCCGAGATCCTCGTTGGAGCGGATCGGATTGCTGTTCAGCAGGGCTGGACTACAAACCGGGAAATGCTCGAAGCGAGCAATCAACTTTAGGGAGAGGTTCGGCCAGTCTCCCGATCCGCAACGGACCAAAACGTCACCCTCCGGTTCAATCGGGGATGCTTCATACCCGATGGTTCCCAAACGCAATCTGATGCGAGGAAAGGACAGGGTGAACTGCTCAAGGCGGGGCAGCAACCAGTAGGACAGAAAAGCCGGCACGGCGAGCACCACCAGTTCACCTTCGAGCTCGCCGCTATCAAGACGCGCGACCGCACCTGCGATGCGTTGAAGTGAGATTTGAATGGTGGGGAGCAACGAGTTCCCCGCAGCCGAAAGCCTTAATTTGCTGCCGGACCGGATAAAGAGCTCGGCGCCAAGCTCATCCTCCAAGCCTCTGATCTGATGGCTCACCGCACCTTGAGTGACGTTCAGCTCAAGCGCTGCCGCGGACATCGATCCCAGCCGGGCGACCGCTTCGAAGGCCCTGAGAGCCCGCAATGATGGCATGCTGCGGTACATAGCCAGCCATGAGAAAAACTAATACTGCGCCGCAATATATCTCGTTTGACTGTCGAGGCAATAGTCAAGAATCTTTCGATGCTGGTGCCTGAGTAAAGGAAATTTCATGGCCGACAAAACGCGCGTGATCATCGACACCGACCCGGGCGTTGATGACGCAATCGCCATCCTTTTTGCTGCGGCATCTCCTGAAATCGACCTCGTGGGATGCACCACCGTTATCGGCAATACGCCTGCTCCAATAGGCGCTCGCAACGCTCTGACTATTCTGCAGTTGGTTGGCAGAGACGACGTCCCCGTCGCAGTCGGTGTTGACCGACCGATCGTTCATCCGCGGCGCGATTTTGTCGCGCGCCCGAGCAAAGTGCATGGTGACAGCGGCTTGGGCTCGCTTAAGCTGCCCGAGCCGAAGCGCGCTGTTGAGGCAACGCACGCAGTTCATTTTCTGGCTGAGCAGATCCGGAAATATGATGGTGCTCTCACCATCGCAGCGATTGGGCCGCTCACGAATCTCGCGTTGCTCTCGATCCTGTACCCCGACGAGTTCAGCAAGGTTGAACGCGTGATCGTGATGGGCGGTTCACAGCGAGAAGCAGGCAATCATAGCGGCGCTGCAGAGTACAATTTTTACACGGACCCAGTCGCCGCACAGCGCGTCATCGCTACCGCCAAAAGCCTTCACTTGCTCCCACTGGACGTCACGCACCAAGCCTCCCTGTTGCCCGAGGACGTAGCCAAGCTCAAGGCCCAACCGGGCGTCGCGGCGGCGGCTGCTGCTGAACTGCTGCAATTTTATGAGACATGGCATGTCGAAACCTACGGTACATCGCGGCTGCACATGCATGACGCGCTGGCGCTTGTCGCGATTACCTCGCCCGAACTCATTTCCTGGGTGCCGGCGACAGTCCGTGTGGGTTACGACGAAGGCTTCCTGCGGGGAGTCTCCATCATCGACCGATACAGCTTCGACTCCCCTGCCAACGTTCTTGTAGGCGACAGAGTCGACGAGGTCGAGTTCAGGCGGCTTCTCGTTCGCCGTCTCGGAGGGTCTTCGATTGAGTGAAACGTCCGCCACCTCTGCGATCACGCCTTCGGAACTTGCGGCATTGCCCATCAGGCCTCGGCGACACCCGCTGCGGATATTGGGTGCGGCGATCGTCATCGCGATGCTGGTCTTCCTGATCTATTCGTTTGCCAACGGCAAGTTGGACTGGAGCCAGTTCTCCAAATACCTGACCGCTGAGACGATTTTGCGCGGTGTCGTCAATACCATCCTGATCTCGTTCCTCAGCATGGTGCTGGGCCTCGTGCTGGGCACAGTCTTCGCGATCATGCGCCTGTCGAAGAACGTCGTCCTCTCGACTGTCGCCTGGTTTTACGTCTGGCTTTTCCGCGGTACGCCGCTCCTGCTGCAGCTGTTGCTCTGGTACAATCTGGCTCTGATTTTCCCGACGATCGGTCCATTTGAAACTGTCACGATCATGACACCACTTGTGGCCGCGCTTCTGGGCCTGGGGATCAACGAGGGGGCCTACCTGGCCGAGATTATCCGCGGCGGGATAGTTTCAGTCGACTCTGGTCAGGAAGAGGCAGGGCGCGCGCTCAGTTTTTCCGGGCGCCAGCGCATGCGCTACATCGTACTTCCCCAGGCACTTCCAGCAATCGTTCCGGCGATCGGCAACGAAACCGTTGGAATGATGAAGACATCATCGTTGGCGGCGGTCATCTCCTTCAATGAACTGCTGACTGGCGCACAGATGATATATTTCAGAAATGGAGCCATCATCGAACTGCTGTTCGTTGCCGCGTTCTGGTACCTGGTGGTCGTTTCCGTGACCAGCGCCGTTCAGTTCCTCGTCGAGCGGTCCCTGGCAAAGCGTCGGGGAAGCTCCACGCGCGAGACGGCGATCGTCGGATACTTCCGAAAGGCGCGGGCGGCGCTGTCGTCATGAGCAATACGTTGGTCACCCAGGGTTTGCGGAAGTCGTTCGGGCCAAACCAAGTGCTTCGCGGCATAGATTTGACCTGCGACAGCGGCGAAGTCATCTGCGTGCTGGGTCCGTCGGGATCCGGCAAGAGCACGCTGCTTCGCTGCATCAACCATCTAGAAACGCCCGACGCGGGCATCGTCATGATCAACGGCGAGGTTGTCGGGTACGATGTCCGGGACAATTTTCTCGTGGAGAAGACCGACCGTCAGGTCGAATTCCAGCGCCGTCAGATCGGCATGGTGTTCCAGAGATTCAATCTCTTTCCCCACCTTACCGCCGAGCAGAACATTGCGCTGGCCCCCATCAAGGTTCTCGGCGATCCGCCTGCGAAAGCCAGGCAGGCCGCTCAAGAGCTGTTGAATAAGGTCGGACTGGCCGACAAGGCAAATGCCTACCCTTCACAGCTCAGCGGCGGCCAGCAACAGAGGGTCGCGATCGCGCGTGCGCTCGCCATGCGGCCCTCACTCATGCTGTTCGATGAGCCTACCTCTGCCCTCGACCCGGAGCTTGTCGGAGAGGTGCTCACCACGATGGCCGATCTCGCGCGGGAGGGGATGACCATGATCGTCGTCACGCATGAGATCCAGTTCGCCCGCGAAGCGGCAACACGGGTCGTGTTCATGGACGAAGGCGTCATCGTTGAACAGGGTACCCCTGAAGACGTTCTGCACAGCCCGAAATCACCGCGCCTGCAGTCCTTCCTTGCCCGCGTCCTGCAATCAAGCCCGCCGTCCCCGCACAGTCGCGAGGACTCAACTCCCACCAAAAAGAAGAAATGATCGAGGTGAACACAATGTGGAACTATGCAAATGGACTATTCGCCGTAGCTCTTCTCGGCGCGACAACATGCAGCGCGCTCGCGGCGTCTGCCGGACCAGTGGATCCGGCCATCACCGCGCTGATCCCCCAGTCCATCAAGGACGCAGGGAAAATCGTCAACTACGTCAACATCCCCAATCCGCCCATGGAGTACCAGGACGACTCGGGCGTCCTGACCGGGTTCGACATCGACCTGGCCGACGCGCTGTCAGGGGCTCTGGGTCTTCCGATCGAGAATCAGACGACGCCAGACTTCGCCCAGCTCATTCCCAGCATCCTGAGCGGGCGGGCGAATATTGTCCTGAGCGGCCTGACAGACAAAGCCGAGCGCCGCGAAAAGGTAAGCTTCGTGAACTATTTCAAGTCTGGCAATCAGTTCATGATCCTGGCCGATTCCGCAGACAAGTATAAGGCCGTTGTCGATCTGTGCGGCGAGACGGTCGTTGCCTCGACGGGAACGAGCTACCCGGACGTGGTTGCGGGATTGTCGGAATCCGAATGCACTTCCAAGGGAAAGCCCGCGATCAACATTATCGGTGGAACCTCCACCCCCGATCAGCTGCTTCAGATGACGACCGGGCGTGCGGTGGCAATCATGATGAGCACCGAAATCCTCGGTTATGAGGTTGAGAAGAGCGATGGAAAGTATGCGCCGCTCTCCGAGCCGGTCCAGAACAACTTCTACGGCATTATCTTCCCAAAAGATCAGCCGGAATTCGGGCAGGCGATTCAGAAGGCTCTGCAGACTTTGATCGACAACGGAACCTACGTCAGCCTGCTGAACAAGTACGGCCTCTCGGTCGGCGCGGTTACCGAAGCGACGATTAATGGCGGTAATCCCTGATCAGACAACAAGCTCGGCTCCGTCGCGTTAGATGGGGTATATCCGACGTGCTTTAAGTCTTTGTTTTGATGCATGTCGCCCAAAGCCGGATCTCACTTTTGGGCGACATGCATTAGCTACAGCACCAGGATCGTCGCGAGCGCCAGCATGAGCCCCATGCCGGCAATGTCGGTTCCGGTGGTGAGGAAGATGCTGGAAGCCGTGCACGGATCCGCGCCCATCCGGCGCAGCGTCAGCGGAACCAGCACGCCGAACAGGCCGGAAGCCATGCATGCGCCGGTCATGGCGAGCAGGATGACGAGCCCGAGCATGGGGCCTTCGGGACTGGAAAAGCCACCCGAACTCCAGATCATCGCGAGGCCTGCGACCGCCCCGGTGAGCACGCCGTTCAGCGCGCCGAGGATCAGTTCCTTGCGGATGAGCTTGCGCACCGGAAAGTGCTTGAGGTCGCCGAGCGTGATGCCGCGCAGCGTGATCGCCAGCGCCTGGCATCCGGTGTTGCCGCTCTGCCCGGCGAGAATGGGCAGGAAGGCCGCGAGGGTGACGATCTGCGCGATGGTGCCCTCGAACAGGCTGACCACGAAACCGGCGACGAAGGCGGTGAGCAGGTTAACCTGCAACCAGCCGTGTCGCATCTTGAAGGCCCGCCAGATGCCTGTGTAGAGCCGCTCCTCCTTGTCGACGCCGACCATCTGGCCCGACTGGGCGCTGATCTCGATCGCCTGGCGCTCGAACAGACGCCAGCCGCGCACGATGCCGATGACGTGATGGTCGGCATCGACGACCGGATAGACGGGGTAGTGGCGATGGATGGCCGCGCGGTCGGCATCCGCCAGGTCCATGTCGGCGGTCAGCGCGAACGGCGCGGGCAGCATGATGTCGCGCAGCGGCTGGTCCGGATCGGCCAGGATCAGGTCGCGGATCACGATCAGCCCGGTCAGCCGCTCCTCGGCATCAGTGACATAGATATAGGTGATCAGCCGGGGCGACTCGTGGCCGCGCAGGAAGTCGATGGCTTGCTGGGCAGTCGTGGTCTGCGGCAGCACGGCCAGCGCAGGCTCCATCATCTCCCCGACGGTGTTTTCCTCGATGCCGCCCAGAGGACCCTGGACTTCTGCCTGCAGGTCGGCCGGCAGGTAGGCGCGGATGTGGTCGACGAAAACCTGCGGCAGCTCCGCGAAAACCGCCGCGATGCGCTCCGGGGTTTCCTTTGCCAGCATATGGGCGCCGTCGAGCGGCACCCGGGCCCGGACGGCCCGGACAAGGCGTGCGATTTCGTCATCTTCGCTCATCGACGTTCTCCGGACCCGACTCTAAGGCCGCCCGAGAAAGATTGACCCCGCGGCAAGCGATTGAGCAAGGGAAATTCCGAGGATGCGAACACCGCCGGAGCTGGCCTGGATTGGGGGCGACGCCTTGCAATGACCGTCTTTCGAGGCTCTGCCGCCTGAAACCTATCGCGTCGCCCAACCGTTTCTTAAACAGTCTCGAATAGGGTTTCGGTCCTTGACGGAAGACGGAGTGTAGTGCGTGCGCTTTTCCGCGGCAACGACCGCCGACAGGCTGCTGCCCGAGCGGCTGGCCGCGCGCGCGCGCCCGTGGCTGGGCCGCGTCGATGGCGTGCTCATGGCCAGCGACGAACGCGGCGAGGCAAGTCGCATGTCGCTGATCGCCTTCGCCATCCGCATCGTCAGTGCCGGCATCGCCTTCATCAGCCAGGTTTTCCTGGCCCGCTGGATGGGCAGTTTCGAATACGGCATCTTCGTGCTGGTCTGGGTCACCATGGTGATCGCCGGCAATATTTCGTGCCTCGGCTTCCACACCTCGGTCATCCGCTTCATCCCGGAATATCGGGAGAAGGGAATGCTCGACGAGCTGCGCGGCATACTGGTGGTGAGCCGGCTGTTCGTGCTGGTGGCGTCGACGGTGATCGCGGCACTTGGCGCGCTCGGCGTGGTGTTCTTCGCACCGCACATCGAAAGCTACTACGTCGTTCCCTTCGTGCTCGGTTTCGTCTGCCTGCCGATGATCGCGCTCTCCGACCTGCTGCAGGGCGTTTCCAGGGCGAACACCTGGGCGTTCTTCTCGCTATCGCCGACCTACCTGGTGCGGCCCGTGCTCATCCTCGTCTTGATGGGCGCGGCACTTCTCGCGGGTTATGCGCCCGATGCGATCACGGCGCTGACCGTCGCCGTGCTGGCGACCTATCTGACGACGCTCTGGCAACTCGTCGGCGTCGCCGGGCGGATGGAGCGCAACCTGACCGTCGGCCCGCGCAAGATCGATTTCCGTCTGTGGGTCGTGGTTTCGCTGCCGATCTTCCTCGTCGAGAGCTTCTTTTTCCTGCTGACCAACGCAGACGTGCTGCTGGTTGGCTTCTTCATGCAGCCCGAGGACGTCGCCATCTATTTCGCCACCGTCAAGACGCTGGCGCTGGTGCATTTCGTCTACTTCGCGGTCAAGGCGGGCGTTGCGCAACGCTACGCTTCCTACACGCATGGCCAGCAGGAAAAACTCGCGGCCTTCGCGCGCGAGACGGTGGCCTGGACCTTCTGGCCGTCGCTGGCGATGGCGGTCGTGGTGCTGCTGCTCGGCGAGTGCATGCTGAGGCTGTTCGGACCGGAATTCGTAGCCGGCTACCCGCTTTTGTTCCTGCTCTGCATCGGCGTCGTCGCGCGCTCGGCCGTCGGTCCCTGTGAAAGCCTGCTCACCATGACCGGCAACCAGAATGTCTGCGCCCTTGTCTACGCGCTGACCCTGGCGCTAAACATCGTGCTCAGCATCGTCCTGATCCCTCTGTACGGCCTGTGGGGGGCGGCAATCGCCACGACCGTCTCCATGATGTTCGAGGCGGCGGCGCTCTCCTTCACGGTGTGGCGGCGGCTCGGCATAGTCATGGTGATCTTCTTGTCCAGCCGCGCGGAAGCGAGAACCTGATGGCCGCGATCCCGCTTCTGGAGGAAACGAGCGGCGGCCCGGCCGGCACGATGATCGCAGGCATCGCCGGCATGACGGGCAAGCATGTCGACCCGGCGCTGGTCGAACTGCTGGCCGAGCGGCGGCCGCAGCGCAAGCTGGCGATCTACGCGGCGTCCGCAGGCTTCGATCTCGTCGAGGAACTCGACTATCTCAGTTCGCGCACCATCGAGCCGAATGTCTTCTTCAATCCTTATTTCCTGGCGCCGGCGATGCCGCGGCTCGAGGATCGCGAGGTCCGGCTTGCGGTGATCCGCGACGGCGACGAATACAAGAGCCGCCTGCGCCTGCTGGTGCCCTTCTCGGTGGAGCGGCCGGGCATTCCGCTCGGCGTGCCGATCATGCGGACTTGGGCGAGCCCGTTCGGGCCGCTCGGCACGCCGCTGCTCGACCGCGACGACCCGGTCGGCGTGACCGAGGACTTCTTCGCCATGCTGTCGCGGCCGCATCTCAAGCTGCCCAAGGTGCTGGTGCTGCCCGACATGCGTCTCGACGGACCCGTTGCGGCGATGCTGAGGACCGTGGCAGAGGCACGCGGCCTGCCCATGGCGACGACCGGCGAGGTCGAACGCCCGTTCATCGACAGCACGCTCGACGGCGAGGCCTACCTGAAGGCATCGCTCAACAAGCATCGCTACGGCGAGTACCGCAGGCTGAAGCGCCGGCTGGCCGAGCAGGGCGAACTCGTCCACGAGGTCGCGCGCGTGCCCGAGGAGGTCCGCGTGGCAGTCGAGGGCTTTCTGGCGCTGGAAGCCGCCGGCTGGAAGGGCCGCAAGCGCACGGCGATGATCATCGACCGCTACCAGGCCGCCTTCGCGCGCGAGGCGGTCCACGGCCTTGCCGAGCAGGACCTCTGCCGCATCCATTCGCTGACGCTCGGCGGCAAGCTGATCGCCAGCCTGATCGTCTTCGTCGAGGCCGGCGTCGCCTACACCTGGAAGACCGCCTATGACGAGAATTACGCGGCCTTCTCGCCGGGCGTGCTGCTGATGATCGAGGTGACGAAACAACATCTCGACGATCCGAACATCGAGATCACCGATTCCTGCGCGGTGCCCGACCATCCGATGGTGTCGCGGCTGTGGAGCGAGCGCAAGCGGATGGGGACGCTGGTGATCGGCATGACGCCCGCGGCCGACCGCATGACCCGGCAGGCAGCCTCGCAGCTTCACCTCTACCAGGAGACGCGCAACCTGGCGCGGATGGTGCGCAACCGCGTGCGCGGCCTGCTCAAGCGCCGGTGACGGCGGAGGCCTCGCGTTTCGCCCGATCGCGGAAGATGCGGCGGATCACCTTGCCTGTCGTCGTCAGCGGCATCGAATCGACGAATTCCACCTCGCGCGGATATTCATGCGCCGACAGCCGCTCGCGCACCCACTGGCCGATCTCGGCGGCAAGTTCGGGGCTGCCCTCGACGCCGTCCTTGAGGACGACATAGGCCTTCACGACCTCGGTGCGCAGCGTGTCGGGTTTGCCGACGGCGGCGGCAAGCGCTATCGCCGGGTGGCCGGTCAGGCAGTTCTCGATCTCGCCGGGGCCGATGCGGAAGCCGGAAGACGTGATGACGTCGTCGTCGCGACCGAAGAACCTGATGTAGCCGTCGCCGTCCTCGACACCCTGGTCGCCGGTGATCATCCAGTCGCCGATGAATTTTTTGGCCGTCGCCTCCGGGCTCTCCCAGTATTTCAGGAACATCACCGGATCGGGCCGCCTGACCGCGATCTGGCCGACTTCGCCAGGCCCGACCGGCCGGCCCTCGGTGTCGATGATCGAGACGCGGTGGCCGGGGACGACCCTGCCGATGGCGCCGGCACGGCTGACGCCGATGGCCGCGCAGGAACCCAGCACGAGGTTGCATTCGGTCTGGCCGTAGAACTCGTTGGGCGTGACGCCGAACGCCTCTTTCGTCCATTCGTATGTCTCGGCGCCGAGCGATTCTCCGGCCGAGCAGATCGAGCGCAGGTTCAGCCTGAACCGCCCTCTGATGTCGTCGACGGATCTGAGCATTCTGAGCGCGGTCGGCGGGATGAAGGCGTTCCTGACGCGCATCTTCTCCATGAGCACGAGCGCGGTCTCGGGATCGAATTTCTCGAACCGCGCGGCGACCGCCGGAATGCCGAGATAGAGCGACGGCAGGAGCGCATTGAGCAGGCCGCCGGCCCAGGCCCAGTCGGCCGGCGTCCACATCAGATCGTCGGGCCGTGACGGGAACTCGTAGGCCATCTGGAAGCCCGGCAGATGCCCGAGCAGCACCCGATGCGGCAGCAGCGCTCCCTTGGGAGGGCCGGTGGTGCCCGAGGTGAAGATCATCAGCGCCGGGTCGTCGGGGCCGGTCGCTTCGGCCTCGAAGACAGGCGAATGGTCGGCGATCATCTTAGCGAACTCGTCCGAACCGTCGCCCGCGACCACGACGCCGTCGAAGCCGGGCAGGCGGCCTGCGATGCGCGCCAGCCTGGCCGCGCCGGCGGCGTTGGTGACGACCAGCCGCGCGCCGGCTGTCTGCAGGCGGTATTCCAGCGCCTCCGGGCCGAACAGCAGCGCAAGCGGCAGCGCGATGGCGCCGAGCTTGTAGATGGCGAGATGCGCGATGACAGTCTCGAAACTCTGCGGCAACAGAAGTGCGACCCTGTCGCCGCGCCTGATGCCGCGCGCCCGCAGCGCATTGGCGAAGGCGTTGGACTTTTGCGACAGTTCGAGAAAACTCAACCGGTCGGGCGCACCGTCGGCGCGGTAGTCGAACAGCGCCGTCCTGCCGGGGTCTTCCGCCGCCCATCGGTCGGCGACCGCAACGCCAATGTTGAAGCGCTCGGGGATGGCCCAGCGGAAATTGCGGTAGAGGGAAGCATAGTCATCGCTATCGAGCATGGACGGCGGCTTCCTCAGTCGGGGACCAAAGTCGGCGGGGGGTCAGGCACTCGCGTGGCACCTGCCGGCTGGTGTGTCGCGCCTTTCGTCAGTCTCTTTGTAGCGAACGCTCTTCCGGAGTGGGATTTCAGGTATTTCTCGAACTCGATAGCGCGCATCTTTTCGGGAAATGCGCAGTACCACAGCAACTCCCATGGAACGTATTTGGCGGTATGCCGCGACTTACCGGCGTTGTGATCTGCCAGACGCTGTCTAAAATTCGACGTTGAGCCCGTATATTCCTGATTATCTGAAGTGAGGCTTCGGATGATATAGACATACCACATGTCTTTCCCCGGTCCGTCTTCGCCCTGGCGGGCTACGCCGGACACTGCTTCGGCCTAATGGTCTCGCGTGGCTGCGCCACGCGTAGCCCATAAGGGCGAAGCGTGGTGCCCCTGGCCGGAATCGAACCAGCACTCCTTGCGGAACTCGATTTTGAGTCGAGCGCGTCTACCAATTCCGCCACAGGGGCCAAGCCCTTACGGACCTGAACGGCAAGCCGGTTACTTGAGACGCGGGCGAACGTCAACTGAGGGGGCGATGCTCGCCAACGCCCCTGCCCGGCGCTTTGGCGCAACGCTGCGGCTTTTGCGCGCGATTCACAGCGAACGGGGCAAGGCGGGCGGACTTAGGCGCGACGGGCGCCCACCGGGCATTGTGCAGTGCCAAAAATCTCCCTAAACACGCTATCGCAAATCGGAAACGCCGGATGCTTCGAAGACTTTACGACTGGACGATGGCGCTGGCGCGCACACGTCATGCAGAGCGCTCTCTGGCCGGCATCTCGTTCGCCGAGAGCTCGTTCTTCCCCATCCCGCCGGATGTCCTTCTGATACCAATGGTGCTCGCCCAGCGCGAACGCTGGCTGCGCTATGCGCTGGTGTGCACGGTCGCTTCGGTGTTGGGCGCGCTGCTGGGCTACTTTATCGGCGCCGTGCTGCTGGATACGGTGGGGCGACCAATCATCGCCTTCTACCACGCGGAAGACGCGTTCGTCCGTATCCAGGACTGGTATGACACATGGGGCGCCTGGGGCATCCTGTTCGGTGCGGTGACGCCGTTCCCCTACAAGATCCTGACGATCTTCTCCGGTTTTGCCGGCTTCAACCTCGTCACGCTTATCATCGTGTCGATCATCGGGCGGGGCCTGCGCTTCTTCCTCGTCGCATGGCTGCTCCAGAAGTTCGGCGAGCCCATCCGCACCTTCATCGAGAAGCACCTCGGCCTTCTTTTCACCCTCTTCGTGGTGCTGCTGATCGGCGGTTTCGTCGCGGTACGCTACGTTTTCTGAGGCAATGATGACGCTTACCGGAGCTACCGGCAGGACCCAGATCGTCGGCGCGACGCTCGTGGGCATCGGCATGGCGGCGGTTGTGGGGGCCGCACTCGGCTTCGAGCACATCGGCCACTACATCCCGTGCAAGCTGTGCCTTGGACAGCGGATACCCTATTACATCGGCGTGCCGGTCGCCGCTGTCGCGGCGATCTCCGCCACCCTGCGCTGGCCGCCGGTCGTTACGCGGCTGCTGCTGCTGGGCTGCGGGCTGCTGATGGCGTGGAGCCTGTTCCTGGCGGTGCGCCATGCGGGCGTCGAATGGGCTTGGTGGGCGGGGCCGACCGATTGCGGCGCCGTGGCGGCTCCGGCCGACACCGGCGGCAAGGGAATTCTCGACGCCATCGACACCTACATGCCGCCTTCGTGCGACAAGGCCGCGCTGCGCATTCTTGGCCTGTCCTTTGCCGGGTGGAACGCGATCGCCAGCCTGATCCTGATGGTCGTGGCGTTCCGGGGCGCGGTTTCGAAGGCCTGAGCTCAGCCTTGGATCGCCGTGCGCCCTATCGGACGCACAAAGGACGATCTAAATTGTTGATAGAGCATCGGAATAATCCGAAAACCGGATTCCACTTTTCGGTCCGATGCTCAGGGCTCCAGTTCGACGTCCCAGTAGAGATAGTCCATCCAGCTTTCGTGCAGATGGTTCGGCGGGAACAGCCTGCCATTGTTGTGCAGGTCGTGGACGGTCGGCTTGAACGGTTTCTGCAGCGGCCACATCTTGGCCTGCGCCGGCATCATTCCGCCCTTCCTGAGATTGCAGGGCGAGCAGGCCGCGACGACATTCTCCCAGGTCGTCGCGCCGCCGCAGCGCCGGGGCGTGACATGGTCGAAGGTAAGATCCTCCGGCGTGCCGCAATACTGGCACTGGAAGCGATCGCGCAGGAACACGTTGAAGCGCGTGAACGCCGGATGGCGCGACGGCTTCACGTAGCTCTTGAGGCAGACGACGCTCGGCAGCCTCATGGAGAAGTTGGGTGACGAGACCTGATGCTCGTATTCGGCGACGATGTTCACACGATCGAGGAACACGGCCTTGATCGCGTCCTGCCAGGACCATAGCGACAGCGGATAATAGCTGAGCGGCCGATAGTCGGCGTTCAGCACCAACGCAGGCAGCCCGTCGGGGGATACCGCGATCGTCACTTGCGATTCCCTCCTTGGGCCTCAAAGCGATGTGCGCGGATATTGTAAGCAGGAGGTGACAGCAATGTGAAGCGATCCGCACACAACAGCGCGCGGAAAAAATTCACGGATTCGGCCTTTTTTGCTGCGTATTTGAAGGCGGAGCGCCCTCCCTGCCCTTGGTCTCGCGATAATAGGCCCAGAAAAGGCGCGACGCCACCCCCCGATGCGGCCGCCATGATTCGGCGATACCAGCCAGTTGCTTCTCGTTCGGCCGGGGGTCCAGCCCGAGCGCATGGCCGACGGCGCTCTGCAGCGCAACGTCGCGAGCCGGGAAGACATCGGGATGACCGGCGGCGGACAGGAGATAGACCTCGGCGGTCCAGCGTCCGATGCCGGCAACCCCGGTCATCAGGGCGATTGCCTGTTCCGCCTCGAGGTCGCAAAGGCCCTGCAGATCGAGCCCGTCGAGCACGGCCTGCGACACCGACAACAGCGCGCGCTGCTTGGGCCGCGACAGGCCGGCCTGGCGAAACAGCGCATCGTCGGCGGCAAGCAGCAGCGCCGGCGTCAGCGGATCGGCAAGCGCGGCCAGCCGGCCGAAGATGGCGTCCGCGCTGGCGCGGGACACCTGCTGGGCGACGACGATCGAGACGAGGCTTGCGAACCCGGGCGTGGTGCGGCGCAGCGGCACCCCGCCGGCCTTGGCGCGCACGGCAACGAGCCGCGGGTCGGCGGCGCAGAGCGCATCGAGCGCGGCAGCGATGTCGTCGAGTGTCGAGATTCGCCGCATGCGGCTCCCTTGTGGAGTTCCTGCACGGCAGATAGCAATCTCCCGATGACCAGAACAATCCGAAACCCGCTTCGCTCCTGACAGGCAGCCCGACGCGCCGATGAACAGGCCAGTCTTCCGCTTCGCGCCGAGCCCGAATGGCGACCTGCACCTTGGCCACGCTTATTCGGCGCTGCTCAACCAGAATATGGCGGCGAACGCCGGCGGCAGGCTGTTGCTGCGCATCGAGGACATCGACCTGACCCGCTGCACGCCCGCGTTCGAGGCGGGCATCCATCGCGACCTGGAATGGCTCGGCATCGCCTGGGAAACCCCGGTCCGCCGCCAGTCCGAGCATCTTGAAGACTATGAAAAACTGCTTCGGCGGCTGATTTCCGACGATCTCGTCTATCCGGCATTTATGAGCCGCGGCGAAGTGCGCGCCCACATCGCCGACATGGAAGCCGCCGGCCAGCGCTGGCCGCGCGACCCTGACGGCGCGCCGCTCTACCCCGGACTGGACAAGAGGCTCGGCACGCGCGAGCGCCAGCGGCGCATCGCCGACGGCGACCCCTTAGCCTGGCGGCTGGACACCGATCGCGCCGCGGCCGGGGCAGGCAGGCCGCTCACATGGACGGAATTGGAAGATGCCGGGATGAGTTCGGAGCGCAAGGTTGACGCGCAGCCGGAACTATGGGGCGATGTCGTGCTGGCGCGCCGCGATGTCGCCACGAGCTACAACCTTTCGGTTGTCGCCGACGACGCGCTGCAGGGCGCCACCCATGTCGTTCGCGGGCTCGACCTGTTCGCGGCAACCGGCATCCACCGCCTGTTGCAGGAACTTCTGGGCCTGCCCGAACCGCTCTACCATCACCACAGGCTGATCGCCGGTCCTGACGGGAACAAGCTGTCGAAGAGCCAGCGAAACACCGGCCTCCAAGCATTGCGATCGGCCGGCTGCACGCCGGATGACATCAGGCGCATGATCGGTCTCGACCTGGAATGAGGAAAGTCAGATGCGGGCGATGCCCGCCTTGAGGACGGCCAACAGGCTGACCATGGCGAATGCGCCGCCCAGCCCCCATGCGACCGCCAGCTTGAGATCGCTGAGGTTGATGCCCCACGTGTTGGCGGCAAACACGGCAATGAAGAACCCGCAGGTAAACAGGACCATGTTGCCGATCGGCCCGAACCCGTCCTCGCGCATGATGGCATCGAGTGCCGCGCCGAAGAACAGCGCAAGCACGATGACGGCGGCCACCGCCATCATCAGCCAACCCGGTTCGAGGTTCCAGATCACATCGGCGCCTTTCGATGCCCACTGCGCGTTGAATCCGGTGAGAAACCGATTCAACCATTCTTATCGTATGGATCAATCGTTTAGTTTTGCTTGATCGATTGCCCGGCATTAGAGCCAACCGATCTACCTCTTACAAATGCGGCGACAAAAATGGCATCCGGCATGCGGATCATCCCCGCTCTCTTCGTTGTCCTCTGGGCCACCGGCTTCATCGGCGCGCGCTACGCGATGCCTTGGGCGGAGCCGTTCTCGTTCCTTGCGGTGCGTTTCGTGATTGCCTTTGCGATCCTCGCCATCGTCGCACTTTTGATGGGAGCAGGACGCATGACATGGCGCGACATCGCCATGGCGGCTGTCGCGGGCATGCTGATGCATGGCGTCTATCTGGGAGGTGTGTTCTGGGCGATCCACCATGGCATGCCGGCTGGCCTGTCCGCGCTGATCGTCGGCCTGCAACCGCTCATCACCGCGGTGCTGGCCGGCAGCCTGCTCGGCGAAACCATCCTGCCGCGCCACTGGGCGGGACTGGCGGCAGGGCTGGCCGGCGTGGCAATCGTTCTGGCACCCAAGCTCGGCGCCATCGATGGCGGCGTGACCTCCGCCACGCTGGCGGCTTCGTTTATTGCTGTCGCCGGCATGAGCGCCGGGACGGTCTGGCAGAAGCGCTTCATGACCGGCAGCAACCTGCTGGCCGGAACCTGTTGGCAATATGCCGGCGGCGCGGCGGTGATGGCCTTGCTGTCCCTGGCCTTCGAGACCCGGCGGTTCACGCTCAATGGCGAACTTGTCTTTGCGATGGCCTGGCTGGTCCTGGTGCTGTCGATCGGCGCGATCGTGCTGCTGATGATGATGATCCGCGATGGCGAGATGGCGAAAGTGGCGTCGCTGTTCTACCTGGTGCCGGCGGTGACCGCGTTGATCGCCTGGGCGCTGTTCGGCGAGGAACTGACGCTGGTCCAGATCGGCGGCATGGCGCTGGCGACGCTGGGAGTGGCGCTGGCGACCCAGCGCGGACCGGCAACGGCTGCCTAGCCCGGCACCCGCGCGCGCGCCTCGAAGTACCGGCTGATGGAGGCGTTGAGCTCGCCGCCGAGGATGAAGATCAGCGAGACAATGTAGAGGAACACCACCGCGATCATGATCGAGGCAAGGCCGGCATAGGTGGTCACATAGGACGAGAAATTGTCGAGATAGGTGGCGAAGATGGTCGACCCGACCAGCCAGCCGACCAGCGTGAAGATGATGCCGGGCACGATGTCGACGAAGCGCCGCTTGCCCGCCGGCAGCCAGACATGGACGGCGATCAGTCCAAGTACGATGACGGTGGACGCGATGACGTAGCGCCACAGCGTGATGGTGCCGAGATAGGCTTCCAGCCACTGGAAATTCGCCAGTGCAAGCCGCACGATCAGCGGCGCGAAGACGAGCAGCAGGCTGATGGCGAGGAAGCCTATCGTCGCGATGAAAACAAAGGCGAGGCTCTGGATGCGCCGGTAGACGAAGGATCGGGTCTCGACCACCCGATAGGCGCGGTTGAGCGACGTGCGCAGCGCTTCGATGCCGTTCGATGCGAAGAAGGCGGCAAGCAGCACGCCGTAGGTCAAAAGGTCGCTGCGCTGGACGGTCAGCACGTTGATGACCTCCTGCGAGATCGGGGCGGCGATCTGTTCGGGCCAGGTATCGAAAACCAGATGCACCGCCGTTTCGGCGAATGCCGACGCGCCGAGGAAGCTGGCAAGTGTGGTGGCGAAGATCAGGAACGGAAACAGCGCCATCAGCGCGGTGATCGCCAGATGGCTGGCCATCGACCAGCCGTCGTCATAGTTGAAATGGCCTAGAGCGTCATAAAGGACGCGCTTGAGCGCCACGATCCTGCGCATTCAGAGTGCTTCCGTGCCGGAAATGAGCCGAAACACCCGTTTTCTCCGCCGTTTCTGCGCCGTCATTGTTTCTCGCAAGCGAATATGGGAAGGGATTGCCGCAAATGGCAAGTCGGATACCCATCCTAAGGCAGGCAACGGCCACCGGCATGAACGAGTTGCGCACGATCATCGTGACCGGTGCCTCGTCGGGCATCGGCGCCTATTGCGCCCGCGCGCTGAAGTCCGAGGGCTGGCGCGTTTTTGCCACGGCGCGCAAGCCGGAAGACATCGCGGCACTCGAAGCCGACGGCATCGAGGCCTTCTTTCTCGACTACCGCGACACTGACTCGATTGCAAAACTGGCCGAGGATGTCCTGGCGATGACCGGCGGCAGACTGACCGCACTGTTCAACAATGGCGGCTATTCGCAGCCGGGCGCCGTCGAGGACATTTCGACCGCTGCTTTGCGCGAACAGTTCGAGGCGAACTTCTTCGGCTGGCACGAGTTGACCCGGCGGGTGCTTCCAGCCATGCGCGCCCAGGGCCACGGCCGGATCGTCAACTGTTCGTCGATCATGGGACTGGCGCCCTTCAAATACCGCGGACCCTATGTGGCATCGAAGCACGCGCTGGAGGGGCTGATGCTGTGCATGCGGTCCGAACTGGCCGGCACGGGCATCCATGTCTCGCTGATCGAGCCCGGGCCGGTGCAGTCGAAGATCGCGGCCAATGCGCTCGGCTGGTTCCTGAAGAATGTCGACTACCAGAACTCCTGGCATCGTGACGCCTATCAGGCGCAACTCGCCCGGCTGAAGGCGGGCGGCAGCGTCTCGCGGATGAAACCCGGTCCCGAAGTCGTCCAGGCGGCGTTGCGCCACGCCCTCCTTTCGCGGCGGCCGAAACCGCATTATGTGGTGACGTGGCCGGCGAGGATGGGAGCCGCGATGAAACGGCTCCTGCCCGCGTCCATGTTCTACCGAATTCTCGCTGCCCGCTCATAACCCACAACAGGATCAATCCATGGCAACCGTCTTCAACATACTGGCGATCCTGGTGATGGTCGCCGTGGTGGTGGTGCTGATCCGGGGCCTCGCCAACATGCTGCGAGGCGGCTCCGGCAACACATCGAACAAGCTGATGCAGATGCGGGTGCTGCTGCAGTTCGTCGCACTGCTGCTGATCCTGCTCGGCGCGTATGTCGCAGGGCGGTTCTGAGGCATGGTCAAGCTCAACAAGATCTACACCCGCACGGGCGACGACGGCACCACGGGGCTCGGCAGCGGCGAGAGGCGCCTCAAGTCGGACCTGCGCGTCGAAGCCTATGGCACGGTCGACGAGGCGAATGCCTGCGTCGGGCTGGCGCGGCGGCACACCGCGACCAGCCACCCCGAGCTGGACGCCATGCTCGGCCGCATCCAGAATGATCTGTTCGACCTCGGCGCGGATTTGTGCGTCCCGGAGACCGGCGAGAAACTGGACTACGAGCCGCTGCGCATCATCGCCGCGCAGACGACGCGCATCGAAGCGGACATCGACGCCCTCAACGCGGACCTGCAGCCGCTTAAATCCTTCATCCTGCCGGGCGGCTCCCCCGCCGCCGCCGCCCTGCACCTTGCCCGCACGGTGACGCGCCGGGCCGAGCGCCGCATGGTGGCGCTGGCGCAAGACCCGGCCGAACACGTCAACCGCGAGGCGATCCGATACGTCAACCGCGTTTCCGACTTCCTGTTCGTGGCGGGCCGGGTGGTCAATGACAACGGAAGCGCCGACGTGTTATGGGTTCCGGGCAAGAATCGCTGAATATCAAGCAAGCCGGGGGAGCGGCGGGATCAAAATGTTCATTCCGCTCCACGACGCCAACAGCCTGAAGCGCATCAAGCTGCAATATGTGACGATGGGCCTTATCATCGCCAACATGCTGATCTGGCTCTTCACGACCTTCGGGTCCGAACAGTTCACGACGGCCGCCGTCTACGGTCTCGGCTATATCCCGTCGGTGGCGTTCGATTCCGTCGAACTGCCGCCCGACATGGCGATCGTGCCGGAAGACCTGACCTACATTTCCTATGCGTTCCTGCACGGCGACATCTTCCATCTCGGCGGCAACATGCTGTTCCTCTGGGTCTTCGGCGACAATGTCGAGGACGCGCTCGGACACATAAAATTCCTGATCTTCTACCTGCTCTGCGCCGTAGCCGGAGCCTTGGTCCATGGGCTGGTCGCGCCGCTGTCGGAGGTGCCGCTGATCGGCGCGTCCGGGGCGATTGCCGGCGTGGTGACCGCCTATCTGATCCTGCACCCGCGCGTAAAAATCTGGATCCTGGCCTTCGGGCGCATCCCGCTACGCATCCCTGCCTACATCACGCTGGCGCTCTGGATCCTCTTCCAGTTCGTCATGTTCGCGGCGGGCGGCGAGGAGCAGATTTCCTGGGCGTGCCATATCGGCGGGATCCTGGCCGGCGCGGTTCTGGTCCTCGTGCTGCGCAGCCGCGACGTGCCGCTGTTCGACCGGGAGATCATCACCCCGCGCGCGGTGGTGATGAAGCAGCCGAGCGCGGTTCGGCCGGTCGACAGCGCGCCGGCGACACGCTGGGGCCGGCAATAGTCTGGAACTGAACCGATTTGAGGCGTTTGGCGATATTGACGGGTGCGGCGCGCCAAACTAGGGTCCGCCCGCTTTTGGACCCGCCAATGGCCTGAAAATCGCGACAACAGGTCTATTTTAGCGCCAGGAATGTCGGCCATCGACAACCAAGCTGCGTGCGGCGCTGCTAGACGCGCCGGAAATCTACGGAGAGGCTCGATATCATGAAAGTACTGGTGCCCGTGAAGCGGGTGGTCGACTACAACGTGAAGATCCGCGTGCGGCCGGACGGCTCGGGCGTCGAGCTAGCCAACGTCAAGATGTCGATGAACCCGTTCGACGAAATCGGCGTCGAGGAGGCGATCCGGCTGAAGGAAGCCGGCAAGGCGGATGAGATCGTGGTGGTGTCGATCGGTCCGGCGCAGGCCGCCGAGACGCTGAGGACGGCACTTGCGATGGGCGCCGACCGGGCGATTTTGGTGAAGGTCGACGAGCTGGTCGAGCCGCTTGGCGTGGCCAAGGTGCTGAAGGGCGTGGTCGACGCCGAGAAGCCCGGACTCGTCATTTTGGGCAAGCAGGCGATCGACGACGACGCCAACCAGACCGGCCAGATGCTGTCGGCACTGCTCGGCTGGAGCCAGGCGACGTTCGCCTCAAAGGTCGAGATCGACGGCGACAAGGCCAAGGTGACCCGCGAGGTCGACGGCGGCCTGCAGGCCATCGAGGTGAAGCTGCCGGCGATCGTGACGACGGACCTGCGCCTCAACCAGCCGCGCTATGCGTCGCTGCCCAACATCATGAAGGCCAAGAAGAAGCCGCTCGACGAGAAGAGCCCGGCCGACTTCGGCGCCGATGTCTCGCCGCGCCTCAAGGTGCTCAAGACCGAGGAGCCCGGCGGCCGCAAGGCAGGCGTGAAGGTCAAGAGCGTCGCCGAGTTGGTCGACAAGCTGCGCAACGAAGCCGGCGTCATCTAAGGCGAAAGGACAAAAACAATGGCAATTCTCCTCATCGCCGAACACGATAACCAGAGCCTGTCGGACCAGACCGCCAAGACGCTGTCGGCCGCAGCCAAGATCGGTTCGGACATCGACATCCTGGTCGCCGGCAAAGGCGCCAAGGCCGCCGCCGACGCGGCGGCGAAGCTTGGCGGCGTGCGCAAGGTGCTGCTAGCCGAGGCAGCCGAGCTGGAAAACCGCCTCGCCGAGCCGCTCGCGGCGACCATCGTCTCGCTGGCCGGCGGCTACGACACGATCATCGCGCCGGCGACGACCTCGGGCAAGAACGTGATGCCGCGCGTGGCGGCGCTGCTCGACGTGATGCAATTGTCCGAGATCGTCGAGGTTATTTCGCCCGATACGTTCAAGCGGCCGATCTATGCGGGCAACGCCATCCAGACCGTTCAGTCGAACGACGCCACGAAGGTGATCACGGTGCGCACGGCCTCCTTCCAGGCGGCGCTCGAAGGCGGATCGGCTGCCGTCGAGACCGTATCGGTAGCGGCGAACCCCGGCCTGTCGACCTTCGTCGAGAACAGGCTGTCGGGCAGCGAGCGTCCCGAACTGACCTCGGCCAAGATCATCATCTCGGGCGGCCGGGCGCTGGGTTCATCGGAGAAGTTCCAGGAGGTCATCCTGCCTGTCGCCGACAAGCTGGGCGCCGCCGTCGGTGCATCGCGCGCGGCGGTCGACGCAGGCTATGCACCGAACGACTGGCAGGTCGGCCAGACAGGCAAGGTGGTGGCGCCCGACCTCTACATCGCGGTCGGCATCTCCGGCGCGATCCAGCATCTCGCCGGCATGAAGGATAGCAAGGTCATCGTCGCCATCAACAAGGACGAGGAGGCGCCGATCTTCCAGGTCGCCGACTACGGCCTCGTCGGCGACCTCTTCACCATCCTGCCAGAACTCGAAAAGGCGCTTTGACGCTTTCGCGGGCAGTGTATTAATCTCTAGGGGGCCGGGGTGGACTAAGTCTCCCCGGCCCTTTAGTTTGCACTGCACAAAAGCGGGCGCTCGGACGCCCAGCGACGGGATCGGCGCAATGGCTATCGAAACTGTAGGCATAATCGGCGCGGGCCAGATGGGCGGCGGCATCGCGCAGGTAAGCGCGGTGGCCGGATTCAACGTCGTGCTCTACGACGTCGCGGCCGATCGCATCGAGAAGGGGCTCGCCACCGTCAGCGGCAATCTGGCCCGCATGGTCTCGTCGGGAAAGCTGACCGAGGATGCCCGCAAGGCAGCGCTTGAGCGCATTTCCGGGGCGACCGAGATGAGCGGGCTGGCGGGTGCCGATCTGGTCATCGAAGCGGCGACGGAGGACGAAAGCGTCAAGCGCAAGATCTACTCCGCGCTCTGCCCGCAGCTCAATCCTCAGGCGATCGTGGCCACCAACACATCGTCGATCTCGATCACCCGCCTGGCCGCGGCGACCGACCGCCCCGAGCGCTTCATGGGCATTCATTTCATGAACCCGGTGCCGGTGATGAAACTCGTCGAACTGGTGCGCGGCATCGCCACCGACGACGCGACCTTCGAGGCAGCCAAGGTGTTCGCCACCAAGCTCGACAAGACGATCACCGTGTCGGAGGATTTCCCGGCCTTCATCGTCAACCGCATCCTGCTGCCGATGATCAACGAGGCGATCTACACGCTCTACGAGGGTGTCGGCACGGTCGATGCGATCGACACGGCCTTGAAACTCGGCGCCAATCACCCGATGGGCCCCCTGCAACTCGCCGACTTCATCGGTCTGGACACCTGCCTGTCCATCATGCAGGTGCTGCATGACGGGCTGTCGGATTCGAAGTACCGCCCCTGCCCGCTGCTGGTGAAATATGTCGAGGCCGGCTGGCTCGGCCGCAAGACCGGCCGCGGCTTCTACGACTATCGCGGCGAGCATCCGGTGCCGACAAGGTAGGCGTGGGCGTACTCCTCCCTCTTGAGGGGAGTGATCCGGATGAGCGGATCGGGGTGGGGCGTTCCGGCAGTGCTTCGGCATCTTCTTCGAGTCGCGTCCTTCATTGACCACCCACCCTGCTCGCAAATTTGCCGATGGTCATGCCTCCCCGCCCTCAAAGGGGAAATGAGGTACCGTTCGCGCGGCTTGCCCGGTCCCCGCAAAAGGGGGAGATAAGGGGTGTCTGAAGCCGGGGGCTCCGCATGGCGTATCTGCTGATTGCCAACCTCATCCTATGGGTTGCGCTGGTCGCGGCCGCCGCTGCGTTCGGCATCCGCGCCTATGTCAAGCACGGGCGCTCAAGACTCCATTCGCGCCGCCGCGGCGACCCGTCGAAGGACTACATGCCCCGGCAAGACTGGACCCTCAGTTCGGGCAAGCTCAACTATTCCTCGTTCGTCTATTTCGACGTCGACCGCGATGGTCGTTACAGCCTCGGCGACCGCCCGATGGGTGGCATCGTGGCGCGCCTGAGCAACGCCAACGGTCATTTGTTGACCTCGCGCACGAACGGGAACGGCTTCGCCAATTTCACCATGTCGACCGCCAGGCGTCGCGCCCAGATCAGATCGCCGGGTACCTACGACTTCGCCGTTTCGATACCGCCTGGCTGGGTGTGCACCAGCGGAAACGAAGTGCAGGCGAAAAAATTCGATCTGATCGGGGGCGCTCCGGCCGGCATCGGCTCGGAGGAGATGGTGAGGCCGGTCGGGCTTGCCCCCATCCGCACGCTGAGCGGCAGCACCGCCGGCGCAGGAGCCACGATTTCCGTGATGAAGGCCGGCCGGTGCATCTCCAGCGAGTCCGTCGCGCCGGATGCCGGCTTCCGCATCGACATCGCGGACGAGGCCGACGCGGTCGAGATAGATGGACCCGGCCTTGGACGTCGGCTGGCGCTATCGCCTTACCCGTCGCATCTCGGCGTATTGTCTCCACGGCGGGCGCCGATCAAGGCGGGCGCCGCGCGGCAGACGATCGACTTCAACGACGTGACGCCGCTTGGCTTGCGAAAGATCCCATCGGGCTACGCAGGGCTGAACTGGTTCAACCTCAACGCGATTTCGCGCGACTTCGCGGGCAGCAATGACGGCTACGTCAACGGCAACACGTCGGGCGACCATATGGCCTACACGAGCAGCGGCAATCCGGCGGAGTTGTGGAGCGAGCAGCCATTCGGATTTCACTCGGTCATGATTTCCGCAGCTTGGCTACGTTCGGAAGGCGAGACCGCCAAGATTGAAAGCTGGAGCGACGAAAGGCTGCTCGCGAGCGACGAGATCGTGGTGTCGGCGCTGACGCCGATCCAATATGCGCCGATGCTGAAGGACATCACACGGATACGCTTTTCGTCGAAGCACTACTGGCAGCTTGTGATCGACGATCTGGTGCTGGCAAGGTGAAACTCGCTTCGGGCCTTGCCAAGCCGCCCGCCGGCAGAAACCAATCGATCAGTTGGCGTTCGATCCGTTCGGGAACGGGCTTGCCGCACCGTTCGCGGTAACGCGCGAAAGCTGCTCACGCTTGACGAAAACAGGCTTGGTGTAGACGGTCTTCATGAAGAGTTCCTCGTTTCGCCTATAGAATTCGGCTACCTAATATGTCAGTCATCGCTCGGGATCAACTGCCCGCCGCTGCGATGAGGCGTTTTGCGTCGTCGCCCGACCAGTGCGCCGGGCCGTTCATGTGGGCGAGCATCCGGTGCCGACAAGGTAGCGCGTCCAACAACGATCTCGTGCTGGCGAACTGAGCGGCGCTCACGTCGGCGGTTTGCTCTTCCAGAGATGCGGAACGATCAATTTGTCCAGCGCATTCGCCGAGGCGGCCTTGACGTAGATGATCTCTCCCGCGACGGGATCGCGATCGAGCATGCCAACCGCGTCGGCGTAATCCTCGACGGCGAAAAGCCGCCCGGAGTACTCCCCCGCCACGAGTTGACGGACGCGCTGGGCGTTAGGCCCTGTGAAGATCACGATGTCCGCGCGACACTAACCCGGCTCATGCCGAGGCAACAATATGCGCGGGCTTCGGTCAGATTCGGTCAGCCGCCGGCTTTTGCGGCATCGACCAGCCGTTTAGCGTCGTCGCCCGCCCAGTCGGCAGGTCCGTTCATGTGGGCAATGAGGCAGCCATCCCGGTCGACGAGCAGGGTGACCGGCAAGCCGAGAGCCAGGCCGCGCTTCTTGAGATCGTTGAACAATGCGAGCGTGTTGTCGCGGTAGTAACCGAGCGTGTCGATGCCGGTCTCGGCGAGGAATTTTTTCGGCTTGGCGTCGTCGCCGGTGTCGACGTTGACCGCCACCACCTCGAAATCTTCACCGCCGGCTTGCTTCTGCAGCGCGTTCAACGCCGGCATCTCCTCGCGGCAGGGCGCGCACCAGGTAGCCCAGAGGTTAAGAAGCACAGTCTTGCCGGCCAGATCGGCCAACGTCATCGGCTTGCCGTCAGGTGCGTTGAAGGCGAGGCCCTTGAGCGATTGCGGCGGATCGGCGGGCAACATGCCGGCTATGTCGCCAGTCGCGGATGCAGCCAGCGTCTTCGCCTTGTCGGCCTTGGCGGCGCAGGCGGCGACATCAACCTCGCTGGCGACGGGAGCGGTCGCCTCGCCGGCGTTGTTGCCAGCGGGGCGGCTGGTGACATATACCGCGACCGCGCCGGCGAGCGCGCCTGCCACGACCGCCAGCAGGATCAGGCGGGCGGCGGGAAAAAGCGAATTCTTATCTGCAGCCATGGATCGAGACCTTCAACTGAGGCGCCGGGTTACCACGATGAGCGACACCAAGACCAGCAACGAGATGTGGGGCGGACGTTTTGCCTCGGGTCCGTCCGCGATCATGCAGGCGATCAACGCCTCGATCTCATTCGACCGAAAGCTGTTTGCGCAGGATATCCGTGGCTCGATCGCGCATTCCGAAATGCTGGCCAAGACCGGCATCATTTCGGCCGCCGACCAGAAGAAGATCGCCAAGGGGCTGAGGACGATCCTTGGCGAGATCGAGAGCGGCAAATTCGTCTTTTCCGAGAAACTCGAGGACATTCACATGAATGTCGAGGCGAGGCTTGCCGAACTGATCGGCCCGGCGGCGGGGCGGCTGCACACCGCGCGCTCGCGCAACGACCAGGTGGCGGTTGATTTCCGCCTGTGGGTGAAGAACGAGTTCATGCGCGTCGCCGCCGCGCTCAAGGATCTTATCGCAGCGTTCCTGGAGCGGGCGGAAGAACACGCGGCAACCGTGATGCCCGGCTTCACGCACATGCAGGCGGCACAGCCGGTGACCTTCGGCCATCATTGCATGGCCTATGTCGAGATGTTTTCGCGCGACCTGTCGCGCGTCAGGGACGCGGTCGAGCGCATGGACGAGAGCCCGCTCGGTGCGGCGGCACTTGCCGGCACCGGCTTTCCGATCGACCGGCACATGACCGCGAAGGCACTGGGGTTCCGGGAGCCGACGCGCAATTCGCTGGACTCGGTCTCGGATCGCGACTTCGCGCTCGAGTTCCTGGCTGTCGCGGCCATCACCGCCACGCACCTGTCGCGGCTGGCAGAGGAGATCGTCATCTGGTCCACGCCGCAGTTCGGCTTCGTGACGCTGTCGGACAGCTTCTCCACCGGGTCTTCGATCATGCCGCAGAAAAAGAACCCGGATGCGGCCGAGCTCGTGCGCGCCAAGACGGGCCGTGTGAACGGCCACCTGGTCGGGCTGCTCACCGTGATGAAGGGGCTGCCGCTGACCTATTCCAAGGACATGCAGGAGGACAAGGAGGCTGTGTTCGACGCAGCCGAAACGCTCGACCTGATGCTTGCCGCCATGACGGGAATGGTCAGTGACATGACGATTGACGCCGTCGCGATGAAGCGCGCGGCCGGCGCCGGTTTCTCGACCGCCACCGACCTTGCCGACTGGCTGGTGCGCACGCTCGGCCTGCCCTTCCGCGAAGCGCATCACGTGACGGGACGCGTGGTGGCGCTGGCGGAGACCAAGAAGATTGGCCTTGAACAGCTGGCGCTGGCGGACCTGCAGGCGATCCATCCGGGCATTACGGCGGAGGTGTTTTCGGTGCTGTCGGTACAGAACTCCGTGAAGAGCCGCACCAGCTATGGCGGTACAGCGCCGGCGGAGGTGAAAAAACAGGTTCGCGCCTGGAAAAAGCGCCTCGCTCAGGCGTGACGCTGTCAGGATTTTGCCGGGTGCAAAGGCGCAAGATTTTCGCTACAAGCGGCGGACGGACATTCCAGCGGGACGGATGGGCTCGATGAACTGCAGCAGGATCTTCACGGCGATTGTTCTGGTTGTGGCCGCCGCTGCCATCACCGGGTGCGGCCGCAAGGCGGGTCTCGACACGCCCTACGAGGCGCAGGTGACCGCCCGCAAGGAAGCCGAGAAATCGGGCGCACCGATGCCCGCGGAACCGGCGAAACCGGACAACGACAAGCCGTTCTTCCTCGATCCGCTTCTCTAAGGTACATCGCTATTCAAGTCAGGCTAGCATGCAAATGGCGGTTTTCTGGGCTTCCGGTGCTCACGTACTTTAATGTACGCTCCGCTCTGGTTCTCGAACCCCCCCATTTTCGGCTCACACTGACCTGAATCCCGACGAACCTTCGCCAACAACCGGACCATTTCCTCTTGAACCACTTCCACTATCGTGACGGCGTCCTGCACGCCGAGGATGTTGCCATTCCCGAGATCGCGGCGGTCGTGGGCACGCCCTTCTATTGCTATTCGACCGCGACGCTGACCCGGCACTACAAGGTCTTCGCCAAGGCGTTCGCGGGCATGGACAGCCTGGTCTGCTACGCCATGAAGGCCAATTCGAACCAGGCGGTGCTGCGGGTGCTGGCAAAGCTCGGCGCGGGGGCTGACGTCGTTTCGGAAGGCGAGATGCGCCGCGCACTGGCCGCCGGTGTTCCTGCCAACAAGATCCTGTTCTCAGGCGTCGGCAAGACCGCCAGGGAAATGGATTTCGCGCTCGACGTTGGCATCTTGTGCTTCAATGTCGAGTCGGAGCCCGAACTGGAGCAGCTTTCGGCCCGCGCCACCGCACTCGGACGCACGGCGCGCGTGTCGCTGCGCATCAACCCGGATGTCGACGCCAAGACCCACAAGAAAATTTCGACCGGCAAGGCGGAAAACAAGTTCGGCATCGCCTGGCAGCGGGCACGGGCTGTCTACGCGCGCGCCGCCGAACTGCCCGGCATCAAGGTCGCCGGCATAGACATGCATATCGGCAGCCAGATCACCGACCTGCAGCCGTTCGACGACGCCTTTGCGCTGCTTGCCGAACTGGTGGGTACGCTGCGTGTGGACGGCCACGCGATCGAACATGTCGATCTGGGTGGGGGACTGGGCATCCCCTACCGCACCGACAACGATCCGCCGCCGCTTCCCGACGCCTATGGCGACATCGTCCGCAAACGCATCGCACCACTCGGCCTCAAGGTAATGTTCGAGCCGGGCCGGCTGATCGTCGGCAATGCCGGCATCCTGGTCGCGCAGGTGATCTACCCGAAGGAGGGCGACGCCAAGAACTTCCTCGTCGTGGACGCGGCGATGAACGATTTGATCCGGCCCACGCTCTATGACGCCTTCCACGACATCCGACCCGTGCTGGAAGCGGCCCCCGACGCACCGCGCATGACGGCCGACGTGGTCGGCCCGGTCTGCGAGACCGGCGATTTCATCGGTCTCGACCGCGACCTGCCGAAGCTCAAGTCTGGCGACCTGATCGCCGTCGGCACGGCGGGAGCCTACGGCGCCGTGCAGGCGGGCACTTACAATTCGCGGCTGCTGGTGCCTGAGGTGCTGGTCGACGGCGACCGTTTCCATGTCGTGCGGCCGCGCCGGACGTACGAAGAACTGATTGCGCTGGATTCCGTGCCGGACTGGCTGTGATTTCAGGGGGTTTCCGCCGGGAAAGCCGATCACGATTAGGCGAGCCCGCCTCGCCTTTGCCGCACTTGATGCTATTCTATCGATCCTGAGCTGCGGCTTCGCGCGGCGACTGGAAGGGTCGATGACGGAAACGAATGGGTCAGCAACTGATCTCGCTCTGACGGCCAGGCTTGCGCGTACGCGTCTCGCGGTTCGCGCAACTGTCATCGTCGAACGCGGCTGGCCGCTCGTGCTTCCCCTCCTGCTGGTCGGCTGCCTGTTCCTCAGCCTTTCATGGCTCGGCGTCTTCCGCATGCTGCCCGATATGGCAAGACTCGGCCTGCTGATCGCCTTCGGCCTGGCGTTCCTCGCCGCGCTGTATCCGCTGCGCTTCTACCGTGCTCCGACGGCGGCCGAGATCGACCGCCGCATCGAACATGCAAACCGGCTCGCCCACACGCCTGTGCTGGTGCAGACCGACCGGCCGAGCGGCCAGGGCAGCGCCTTCTCGGAGGCTTTGTGGCGCGAACACCAGCGCCGCATGGCGGCAAGCCTTGGCGGCGTCGGCGGCGACCTGCCGCGCACGCGCGTGCCCGAACGCGACCCGTGGGGCCTGCGCGCGGCGGCGGCCCTGCTTCTGGTGACTGCCTTTGCCTTTTCGTTCGGTCCGCTCGGCGGCCGGCTGGGAGACGGGTTCCGCTCGCACTCCTGGCTTGAAACCGTTCCGCCGCGCATCGACGCCTGGGTGACGCCGCCCGCCTATACCGTTAAGGCTCCGGTGTTCTTGACCTCGCGGGCAAGTGTTGCGGAACCGGGAGCGGCTGCGCCTGCCATGTTCACGATTCCCGAAAACAGCGAACTCTCGCTGCGGGTGACCGGCGGTTCGGGAACAGAAACGCTTGCCTTTACCGACGCTGCCGGCGCCGTTCGGGAAATTGAACCGCAGGGCGCGGCATCGGCAACGGGTGAGGCGGCAGCACTGGAGACACCCGCAAACGGCGCGCTTCAGTTCGCCGGCAAGCTGACCGGCGACGGCACGCTGACGTTGAAGTCGGCCGATCGCGAAATCTCGAGCTGGACCTTCGCTGTGACGCCCGACAACCCGCCGGTGATCCGCTTTACCGATGAGCCCAAGCGGGCGGTCAACGGCGCGCTGGAACTCGCATACGAGGTCGAGGACGACTATGGCGCGACTGAAGCCGCGGCCGAGTTCGTGCTGGAGGACGAGCAGGCGGCGGGCGCCGATCCGCTCTATGACGCGCCCGAGATGAAGCTTGGCCTGCCCCGCCGCGACGCCAAGGGTCCGGCAGTCAAGACCTCACGCGACCTGACGGATCATGTCTGGGCGGGGTCGCGCGTCAAGCTGACGCTGAAGGCAACCGATGCGGCCGGCCAGGAGGCGACAAGCGAAACCAGGACGCTGGTGATGCCGGAGAAGATCTTCACCAACCCGCTCGCCAAGGCGGTCGTGGAGCACCGCAAGGTCTTCTCGCTCGACGTCAACCGCAAAAGCGATACGCTTGACCTGATCGACGCGATCACGCTGCGGCCCGAGGACACGTTCGACAATCCGTCGCACTACCTGGGCATCATGGCCGGACGCACGCGGCTGGTGATGGCCGGGAGCGACGAGCAGCTTCGCGACGTCGCCGACTACATGTGGGACATGGCGCTGGCCATCGAGGACGGCGATCTGTCCGCCGCCGAGAAGCGGCTGCGCCAGGCGCAGGAAGCGCTGCGGCAGGCGCTGGAGAACAACGCGTCCGACGAGGAAATCGACAAGCTGATGGCCGAGCTGAGGCAGGCCATGGACGAGTTCCTGCGCGAGTTCGCCGAACGCGCGATGCAGAACCCGAACATGGCTCAGCAGATGCCCGAGAATGGGCAGGAACTGCGCCAGAACGACCTCCAGAAGATGCTCGACCAGATCGAAAACCTGGCGAAGTCGGGCAATCGCGACCAGGCCAAGGATCTGCTCGCGCAACTCCAGAACATGATGAACAACCTGCAGGCGAGCCGCCAGCAGCAGGGCCAGAACGGCCAGCAGAACTCCGAGATGCGCCAGCAGATGGACAAGCTCGGCGAGATCATGCGGCGCCAGCAGGAGATGATGAACGAGACCTTCCGCATGGACCAGATGCGGCGCGGGCAGCAGCAGCGCGGCCAGGACCGCAGCGAGCAGCTTGGCGAGAACGGCGAGCCCCAGCAAGGCGAGCAGGGCGAGGGCCAGCAGGGCGCGCCAATGACGCCGGAGCAGTTCGCCGAGGCGATGAAGCAGTTGCAGGAGGGCCAGGGGCAACTGCAGAGCGACCTCGAGGCGCTGATGAAGGGCCTCGAAGGCATGGGCATGGAGCCCGGCGAAGGGCTGGGCGAGGCCGGCGACGCGATGGGCGAGGCCGAAGGCTCGCTCGGCAAGGGCGAAGGCGACCGCGCCGTCGGCCAGCAGGGACGCGCGCTGGAGGCGCTGCGCAAGGGCGCTCAGAACATGATGGACCAGATGATGCAGGCCATGCAGGGCGAGGAAGGTGGCGGACAGGAGGGCGGCAGACAGCAGAACGCCGACCGCGACCCGCTCGGCCGTCCCCGCGCCACGACCGGGCCTGACTTCGGCGATTCGGTGACGGTGCCCGACGAGATCGACGTGCAGCGCGCCCGCCAGATCCTGGAAGCGATCCGCAAGCGGCTCGGCAATGCACTCAGCCCCGAACTGGAGCGCAGCTACCTCGAACGCCTGCTTGAGATGAAGTAGGCCGCAGGCCGGTGAGCCGCCGCGCCATCCCGCTCAGGCGTCGCCCTTGACTATGCCCACGAAGGGCAGTTCGCGGAAGGCATGCGCGACATCCATACCGTAGCCGACGACGAAATAGTCGGGGCAGTCGAAGCCGACATAGTCGGCGTTGAGCGTGGTCTGCCGGCGCATGCGCTTGTCGAGCAGCACGGCGATAGAGCAGCTTGCCGCGCCGCGCGACAGCATCAGTTCGCGCGCGAACTTCAGTGTCTTTCCGGATTCGAGGATGTCGTCGATGAGCAGCACGTCACGCCCGGCTACCTCGTTGTCGATGTCGCGCAGCACGCGGACCTCACCGCTCGTGGTGCCCGCGCCATAGCTTGAGATGAAGATGAACTCGACTTCCGGCGACAGGCCCACGTCATGCATGGCGCGGATGAGATCCGCCGCGAAGATGAACGAGCCCTTGAGAACCGAGATGACCAGCAGGTCATGATAGTCCTTGCCGGCGATCTCCTTGGCAAGCTCGAGGTTGCGCCGGGCGATGGCGGATGCGGAGAACAGGACCTCGATGTCCTTGCCCCTGACGACTGGCATTGATGTGTCCTTAATCCGCGAAGGTGACCTTGACGGTCTTCACTCCGTTCTTAGGCGCATCGAGCCGGCTGGAAAAGTCGAATGTTTCGCCCGGCGACAGCGGACGGCCCGATGTCCCCAGCCTGTATCGCGTGACAAGACCGTCAATCCCGGTGACCGCGATCTCGATCGGCGGCAGATGTTCGAGCGAATTGCCGTCATTGGCCGCCTGGCCGTCGACCAACAGTATCGCACGCACCCCGGATGCATCGACGCGCGAGGTGACGCCCGAAATGCGAAGCGCGCTTTTCGGGGCCTCGATGCCGGCGACGGACGCGCCGCGCACCAGCGCGTGGCCGCCCGACACCCAGAAGGCAGCGAGTACGAGCGCTACGCTGGTGGTCCAGAACAGCGGGCCGCCTCGGGCTGGGCTGCGCGACATCTTTTCCGGTTCGTTTCGCCTGAGCATATCCATGCCGACCGTCGGCGCCGCGGCGGACCCTATCGACGAGGCGGACTCGGATGCATGTGATTCGGCGCGAGCCCGCGGCGGAAGGCTGACATATTCGGCGTCCACCACGTCGTCGCCGGGCGCAATGCGCCCCTGCGGCCCTTCGGTGGAACCGTCTTCGGGACCGGTCATGATTTCGCCGGAAACAGCGCGTCGCCTCTCATCGTTAGCCATGCGGCCGGCCATCCTGCGGGAGGGTTGTCGTCCGGAGGTAAACCCAAATGGTTAACGCTTCCCGACTTCGGTCGTTTCAGGCCCCGAATTAACCGATGATTAACCATGCGGGACCGATGGTCGAACACGC